>Ga0164243_10000417_pt1 | contig 82330 bp, 80 predicted proteins | sample OricompcompostOP_FD_108781 | JGI IMG/M metagenome (GOLD analysis project Ga0164243, IMG submission 108781) | Organic Plus compost microbial communities from Emeryville, California, USA - Original compost - Organic plus compost (OP) | ecosystem: Engineered > Solid waste > Mixed feedstock >... | reverse complement strand
GGGAGCCATTCAAATTCACAAAGGATAATTGCGTCTTTTTTTCAAAGCTTTAGCGTTCAAGGCCCGTTTTTGTTCCTTTTCTGAATTTCCTATATCATTGTTTTTCTTGTGTTTATATTTTCGCAGTTGTTCGAATCTCGCCTGGGTGTGACGGCTGCCTGCCCCCTCACTGGCTGACACGCTCTCTGACAAAGCAGTCCCGGCGTCGAAGCCAAATTCATCCTGTTGCTTCAACGGCATGAACATTGGAAATCTCCTTGCGGCCATTCCCGATCCCATTGGATCTGGCGACTCAGAAGCGGCCATTCGCTTCGTCCTCAACACTATGCGTAGCTCTTCAAACCCCCGCAATGGCTAGGGCACTGAAGTGCCGATCCGGCGAAAGTTAGCAAAATTGCGCTCGATTTGAGCAAAGCGGCATTATAATGCCGCTCCTCTCCCAGAGCCGCCAGCCCGACTGCAAGGTGGTTCTCACGGAGCCTGAATCACACAAACCCAATCATATCAACGGGTCCTGACCCTAATTCGACCTCCCGGACGGCCTCGACGATCCGATCCTGTCCGGAAGCAGGATCAGGCAATGGAGAAAATGAACTGTCCACGACGGGTATCTGATGGCAAACCGCAAGGAAGACGGTGTGATCCGCTGCCGGGACCGCCAGGGACGCAAGGTGGCGAGCGACGATCACGGCCGGTAGTGCGTCCCCGCATTCACCGAGCGCCTCTGCGATGCTGTTGAAGTGGTGGGAGATCAGCACTGAAGACGGCGCAACACAGTTGAAACAGCTCAAGCAACAAGCTGCGCTCCGTTTTCGCTCTTCGCATCGCCGTCACGCCGCCCCACATCGACGCACGTCAGCAACGGAAGATGGATGCCCAGACGGCCGCCTGGAAGTCATTCCGGAACGTAGACGAGGTTTCCGTCAGGCAGTCGATAGGTCACCCCCGCCTTCACGCCGCCGCCCTTCCCCATCTGATCGGTGGAGGTATAGCGTTCCAGCCTTTCCCCGTCCTTGATGGTGATGGTCATATTATCCTTGCCGGGGTTTTCGACCACCACGACATTCTTCGACTGGAACGGGTTGAGCGGGTTGCGCGCGATCAGCACCATCAGCACCGCGCAGATCACCAGGAACAAGTCCACCAGATTGACGACCGAGAGGATGGGATCGTCGGCCTCGTCATCTTCGAGGAAGCGCATCAGCGGACCTCCGCCGAGGTTTCGATGGCACGCAGTTCTTCCAGCAGCCAGCGACGGCGGATCGTGTAAATGAAGAAACTGAGCGATGCCGCCACCAGCGCGAGGATGACCGAGGAAAAGGCTACGACCAGATTCTTGCCGACCGCCGCGCCATCATTGCTGCCCAGCGCGAGCAGCGCCGGCCCCATCGGGATCATTGTCGCGACAAGGCCCAGCATCGGCGCGCTGCGGGAGACGATGCGCAGCCATTCCAGCCGCCGCATGATGAGTAGTTCCAGATCGTCCCCCGCGCAGCCCGTGCGCTGCCAATGAGCGGTGAGCGGTTGCGCGCGGTGCCCCCGCGCCCGCGCCAGCGCCTCGACCGCGAACCGACCCAGACTGATGAGTGAGGAAGCCAGTGTCACCAGAATCAGCAGAATGACCGGGACGAGAAACAGGCGGGAAGCATCATAAAGGGTCGCTTCAAGCGCGGGCATGGAATGTTTTCCCGAATATAAGAGGAGAATGGCGGCGCACCTCGCTCAGTGCGCCGATGAGGAAGAGCAGCACCAGAACCGTCAGCGCTGGCAACTGACCCCGCAGGGAAGGCGGGGCAGGCGGAGACTGCTTCGCCAATATGCGCCCGAGAGGCGGTGAAGGGGGCGCGGGTTGCGCCTGCACCGGGGAAGGCGGAGGTGTCACGGCAGCAGTCCGCGCGGACGGAGACGGCGCAGGCGCTGCCGGCGCAAGGCCATAGCCTCGCCCGGCAAGCAAGCGCGCTGCATCGCAATCCGCACGCTCCACTACCGCCCGCAATTCCGCTTGTTTTTGCTCCAGTGAGCGCTTCGTCGCGTCCTCCGCCTTCCAGTAGTCGCGGCGGATCGCCTCCAGCATCCGGTCCACCATCTGCAATTGCGCGGCGGGATGGACCCGCTCGAAAAAGCGGTCGAGCCCTAGATGCCGCGCATCGCGCACATAAGTGTCATGCATCGCCTGCCACTGGTCGGCACGCACGCTCGCCGGGTCCGTCACCTGCCAGCCCCAGAGATTGTCGACGATGCCGAGCATCGCGTTCGCTCCGGCATAGCCTTCCTTCTGCATTTCGCCGATCCAGTGGGGGTTGAGATAGCGGGCGCGCAATTCGTCGGAGAGATAGGCGCCCGCTGTCGTCATCCGCGCTTCGCCCCCGCGCATGTCGGTGATGAAGAGGTCCGGCGTCCTGCCGGAAACGGATCGGATCGCCATCGACAACCCGCCCAGATGCTCGAAGGGATGATCGGTCGACAGCAGGCCATGGACGTTGGACGAGCGCATCAGCACGGCAGCGTCGACGCCCTTCAACTGTTCGGCAAACAGGCTCGCCCCTCCCGGCTCGTCTTCCAGCGACAGCCCCCAGTCGCGCGCGCCATAGGCATGGCCCATGCGCTTGAGGAAAGGCTCCACAAGGTCGCTTTCCTCCCGCCAGTCGTCCGGGCCGCTCTTGCCGCCCTTCACGATCCGACCGGACAGGCCGGTGCCATAATCGCCAGGCGCATTGGTGAAGATACGCAGGCGGGAAAGGGTCCGCGCCCGGTCCTCCGCCATCCCCTGCGCGATCAGCTTTCGCTCCAGCATCCGCGCATCGGCGGCAGGGCCGCTCTCCTCATCCAGTGCCGCGATGCGATCGATCCCGTCGGCGAGCAGACGCATGAACGCATCGAACTGGTCGCGGTAAACACTGGTGGGCTGCATCACCACATCGATGCGGGGGCGGCCCAGCTCGGAAAGCGGCACGATGTCGAGCCGCTCCACCCGGCCGCCACGTCCCCAGACCGGGCGCAGACCGAGCGCGTGCAATATCTGCCCCTCGCCAATGCCCAATGTGCGGATCGTCTCGCCCGAAAAGGTCGAGAAAGCGAGCTTCTTCGGCGCCTCGCCGCCATGCCTGGCCTTATAGGCGTCGATCAGCCGGTCGAGCGCTCGCCCGCCTTCCTCATAGGCTGCGGGAGCGGGAACCTTCTCTGCCTCGAACGCATGGAGATTGCGCCCGCTCGGCACATCGGGATTGCGCACGGGGTCCCCGCCCGGGCCGGCGGCAACGAAGCGCCCGGCCAGTCCGGCCAGCAACGCCTCGGTCTCCCCCGGTTGGGCAAGGTTGTGGTCATAGGCGACGGCTTTTCCGATCTGCGTCCGCAGCGCCGGATCGGCGATGGTCGCGACATCACCGCGCTCACGCAGATAGAGGTGCAGTGTGCGATAGGCCGGGCTTTGCTCGATGGCGCTGAAGTCCCCGGCAAAGGCTTCGTTGGGGTCTTCGCCTAACGCTTTCAGATACTCCGGCCCCAATTGCTGCATCACCGTCGTCAGCCGATGCGCATCGGTGGAAGGCGCTCCGAACACATGCAGGCCCAGCGGAATGGAAGCACGGGCAAGCTGATGCAGATGGTCGTGCAGCGCAGTGTAATAGCCTGTGAAATCGGCGGCGATCGCTTCATCGCCCCAGCCCATGTCGGCATCGAGATGCGCGGTGCGCGCCTGCCGCACGATCTCGCCCGCCACCCGGTCGCGCACCGGGCCGTCTTCCAACTGTGCATATTGGTGGATCAGCGCATGTATATCGCGCAGTTCATCGTAAAGTCCGGAGGGCGCGAAGGCGGGCGTCTGGTGGCTGATCGTCACCGCCCGCCCGCGCCGCCGCGCCTGTATCGCCTCGGCGACATTGTCCTGAATATAAGGATAGAAAACCGGCACGTCACCCAGCAGCAGGAAGGGATAATCATAAGCCCACAGGCCGCGATCCTTGCCCGGCGTCCATTCCTGCGTGCCATGAGTGCCGAAATGGATGATCGCGTCGGCCTGTCCACCGCCCGCCTCCTGCGACCGCGCCCACAAATAGGTGGCGAGATAGCGATGGTCGGGCGGCGTGTGCGTGTCGTGATATGCTTTCGCTCCGTCCCCTCCGCGTGGCGGCTGCGGCAGGATGGACAGCTTGCCCAGCGCCAGCCGGGGAATCAGGAACGCGCCGTGGCGCACGCCTGCGCTGTCCTCCGGCCTGCCCCAACGCCGCGCGATGGCCGATTGCACCGGCTGCGGCAAGCTCGCCAGCCAGGTCTTGTAGGCGGCGAGCGGCAGTTTCGCCGCCAGCCCCCGCGCGGCAAGGCCGTCCAGCGTTTCGGGACGATAGAGGCCGCCGAGCATCGCCTGTCCCGACGCGATGATGCCCTGTTCATCCTCCTCGCGCACATCATAACCCGCCGCCTTCAGGTCATGCGTCAGTTTCGCGAGGCTTTGCGGCAGGTTGAGGTTGGAAGCGGCGAGGTTCCTTTCCCCCACCGGATAGTTCCAGAAGAACAGTGCCAGATGCTTGTCCTGCGTCTTTTTGGTGCGTAGCGCGACGAGCCGGGCGAGCTTGCCGGTCAACAGTTCGATCTGTTCCGGCATCACCGCCGGCTCGCCATCCTCCACCCCGCTCAGCACGATGGGGTCGGAAATGCCCCAGCTTTCCGGTACGCTCAGCATGACCGCCGCCGCCATGCCAGCTATGCCGCTGCTCGCCTTGCGCCACTGGTCCGACGTGCCGGATCGGTCGGCGACACCCTGAAGCACCGGGATGCCGAGCCTCTCGAACTCCGCCTTGCGCGCATCGCCATTCTGCATATGGGTGAGGTTGACGAGCGCCTGTGCGTTGAGGGCGCTCACCACCTTGCCCAGCGCCTGCGGGTCTCGCTCGTCATACCAGAAAAAGGCAGCGGTCAGGCCGTGGCTTTCCGCGCTTTGCGCCAGCGCCCTGAGCACGCCGGTCTGCATGTCGCGTATCTGCCCTTCGGAAATAGCGAACGCGACGATGGGCCGGTCTCCCCGGCTTTTCGCCCAGTCCGCAAAAGCCATCGCATCCTGGAACGGCGCGGACGCATCGGGGTGATAAAGACCGACAGGGGGAAGTGGGCGTGGCGGCGGCAGATCGGCAAGGCTATGCCCGTTAAGCGCCGAGGGCGCGGCCGCGATGAAGGCGCGCAAATTCGCTTCCCCGCCGCCGGCATAATAGCCGATCAGGCGCCGTGCCGTGTCAGGCGGCAGATGGCCGAATGCGGGCGGTCCGCCGCCCACCACTATCCACGGCATCATCAAACCGTCAAACGAACCAATCGCCTTTTGCACCGCGGCACGGTCGCTGGGGCGCGGCCCGTCGATCACCAGCAGCGAGACGCCCTGTAACGCCTCCTCCCGCGTCAGACTTTCCGCGTAGCGCCAGTCGAGCCGGTAACCCGCTGCCTGCGCCCAGCCCTGCAAAGCCCGAAATTTGCCGGACAGCACGAAATCGCTGCTGACGATGCGGATGAGCGGCGGCTGTCGTGCATCCCCCTGCGCTCGCGCCGGAACAAAGGAGGGCGCCAACAGGCAAAGGCACAGGAGCAACCGTTTCATCGGTCAGAAACCGGCGCCCAGCCCGATGAAGAACACGCGGCCCGGTTCGGCATAGCTGTAGAGCGCGCTGTCCTCGGTCAGACGCTTCTTGAAGATGTTGTCCACGCCGGCCTTGAGCGTCAGCCGCTCATTGAGCGCATGGCTCACATCCACCGACCAGAGATCATAGCCCTTCAGCCGCACCGGCAGATCGTCCTCATAGACCGTCTGTTTGCCGATATAGCGCCCGCGCAGGTTGAGGCGGCTGCCCGTGACGGGTTCCCATCCCAGCGCCCATTTTATGCTGTTATTGGGACGTTCGGCCAGTTCCTGATCGTTGGAAAGATCCTGTGGATCGACATAGGTATAGCTCGCCGAGAGGGAGAGGGTTTCGACCGGATCCCATTCGACCCCGAGTTCCAGGCCGCGGATGCGCGCCTTGTCCACATTCACATAGGCACGGCGTTCACTGCCGCGTATGCCGCAATTTTCCACGCAGATCGTCTGCACCAGCCCCTTGACGTCATTCTGGAAGAGGGTCGCGCCGACATGCCAGTTGTCGCCATAATAGGTCGCGCCCGCCTCATAGGCGGTGCTGGTTTCCGGTTTAAGGTCCGGATTGCCGGTGATGATGAAACGGCCGCCCGCCGCCACGGTGATATAGTCCAGCGACAATTGCTTGAGGCTTGGCGCCTTGAACGCCTTGCCCACACCGCCGCGCAGCACCAGGCCTTCGACGGGCTTGAGCACCAGATAAGCGCGCGGGCTGGTCTGCCAGCCATAGGCCGGATGATGATCGAAGCGGCTGCCGAGGGTCAGCGACCCCAGGTCGGAGAAATTCCATTCGTCCTGCACGAACAGCGCATCATGGTTGACGCTGGTTTCGCCGTCCGTATTGACGGTGGAATCGCGCAGATATTCATGCCGATGTTCCGCTCCGAAGGTCAGGCGGTTGCCGGTGAACGCGTTGATCGTCGCCCGCCCGTCGATCACATCGTCGACCGTCCTTGTCGGCTGGGTCGGCGTCTGGTCCTGATCGCGCTCATTCACCCGTCTCAACACGGAATGATAGGCCCGCGCCTGCACCTCGCCCCAGTTCCATGTGCCGGCATAGCTGCCATAGGTCTGGGCGCGGGTGACATGGTCCTGATATTGGTAATAGACGGGCACGCTGCCCGTCGTGACGGTATCGCGAGCGCGGTCATCATCGACGACCGCCTGCCCGATTTCGATGCGCTGACCCTCCGCCGGTTTCCACCAGACGATGACATTGCCGCTCAGCGCATCGCGCGCCTCCAGTTCGCTTTGGAGCGGATCTTCCCTGCTCTGCGTCCGGTTCCGCCTGCGATATTCGCCCCATGCGACAACCCCGAGCCTGTCCTCGACGATCGGCCCGCCCATCAGCGCTGAAAGCTGCGTCGTGTCGCCGCCCCTGCCATCGCGAAAGCCCTGCATCGCAAGCGCGCTCGCTTCCCGTCTCTGTTCGGGCCTGCGAGTGATGACATTCACCACCCCTGCCAACGCTTCCGATCCGTAAAGCGCGGAGAGCGGCCCGCGCACCACCTCGATCCGGTCGATGGCGATGCTCGGCACCCAACCCAGATCGAAGTCGACATGCGCCATGTTGGACGCGGAATCATTGATGCGGCGGCCATCGACCAGCGTCAGCACATGCTCGTTGGACATCCCGCGAATGGAAATGCCGCGCCGCGTCATGCCGATGCCGTTGATGGTGAGGCCCGGCTCATTCTCCAGTGCCTCGGCCAGATCCTGCACCGGGCGACGGCGAAGCTCCGTGCCCGTCACAACCGACATCGTCGCGGGTGCATCCGTGATCGTCTGTTGCGTGCGCGTGGCCGTCACCACGATTTCCGTTCCGCGAACCGCATTCTTCCGTTCTTCGCGGGTCGATGCGGTGTCATCCTGCTCCTCGGCCTGCGCCGGAGATGCGAACGCCAGCGGAACGCACGCCGATAAAATCAACTTCTTCACAAATTCCCCAACCATTCCGGAATGAATTGCGGATGCGCTCCGGATGGAGCGATCCGATCGTCCGGCCCCAACGAGAGTCGGATGATTCTAGTTATGGTATATCATATCAGTCACCGTGCGCAATGAGACAGAATGAACCCATTCCGTTTTACAACAAGATGTTGCGCTTCCGCGGAATTGCAGCCGTGCATCATGGATCGGCGAGCGCAGTCCCCGTCATATCCGCAAGCATGGGTCGCCTGACCTCAGAACCCAGCTCACACGGGAGCATGTATGGCGCTACGTGGTTATGGCGCGGCTGGTCGCGCTTCTTCGCGGATATGCTGGCGATAGCCTGGGGGATTCCCTTTCCCCCCCTCCCTCAATCCAGCATCGTCGACCGCAGTTTTGCGATGTCGCTGTCGCTCAGGCCGAGTGCCTGCTTCATAAATCCCTCCGACCCGCCATATTGCGCATCGATATAGGTAAAGAACTGGGCAAGATGCGACGCGCCGCTGGGCGTATAGAGCGGCTCCGCGGTCATGCGCTTCTTTTCGTCGGCCGAGTAATAATATCGCAGGATAGGATTGTTGGGATAGTCCGCCGGATCGACCCTGGGCATTTCCCATTGCGGACGGCGCAGCGCCGTCGAGAGGTGATAATCCCTCAGGATCGTCTCGCGATCGACGCCCAGCATGTCGTAAAGGATAGCGGTGGCGATACCGGTCCGGTCCTGACCGGCCGAACAATGATAGACGACTGCGCCCTGGTCAGCCATGATCCGGCGATAGAGCGAGCGAAGTTGGGGCGTGAGCAGCTTTTCCATGCCCCGATAGATATTTTCGCCATCGCCCTTGGTGAAATTCGTCATGAGCGGCGCGATCAGATAATCGTTGGAGATGAACAGCGCCCGGGTACGGTCGTCAACAAGGTCCGGCGCTACCTCGCGCTCTTCCAGCGACCGCAGATCGACCACGGCATCAATCCCCAACTGGCCTATCAGGGCATAATCGGCTTCGCTGAGCAGCGGCATGGCGCCCGACCGAAAGGCCTTGCCCCACCGCACCATATGACCGTCCTTCGTCACATATCCGCCAATGTCCCGAAAGTTGCTGCCCTGTTGCAGCGGGAGCACTCGTTCGGCGACGACAGTGACGCGCCCTTCCCCGTCTTGCAGCAGCACGTAGCGCCGCTCGGTGGCGGGGATGGCAAGGGTGATCCGGCCGTCTGGGTCTGCCGCCGCCGATCCGGCGGCATCAACCCGCCGATCACTGGCATCGAGCACGGTGTCAGCGCTGATCCAGATCGCGACTGGGGTGATCTCCCCCCGATCGAGCGCGACGCTCGCGGCATCGATCCGTGTCAACGTGGCGCGCTCACGCGCCGGCGCAGGGCTGGTGAAGGTCCCGGCAAGGAGAAGAGCCAGGGCCGACGAAATAAGGCTTATCCGCATGTCTGAACGCCTTTCTTAATAGCTGAAGCGCAGGCCGAAGAGGTAACGGGCGCCGATCCGTTCGACCTCGGTAGGATGAGCCGTGGTGTCCGCATAGGCGATGTAGGTCTCGTTGGTGAGGTTCGAGAGATCGGCATAGAGCGTGAAATTATCGTTGACCGCATAGCGCAGTGAAACGTCGAGATTCTCGTAGCCTTTGCGATACTCGCCACTCCCCATCCCGCCCAGCGTATCGAGCCAGTGCGAACGCCACTGGTAACTGACGCGGGCCGACAAGCCATATTTCTCGTAGAAGAGCGAGGCGTTCGCGATCGTCTTCGACATGCCCTGGAAGGCGACATTCTTCTGGTCGGGTGTATCGAAACTGCCGTCGAGCAGGGTCAGGTTGCCCTGCACCCCGAAGCCGGAAAGCGCGCCCGGAAGAAAATCGAACTTCTTGAGCGCGTTGAACTCAACGCCATAGAGCTTGCCGCTCTCGCCATTATAGGTCCCGCTCAGCAGATATTGCGACCGGTCGACACCACCATAATTGTAGAAGTCGGAATTGACATATTCCTCGGCGCTGTAGAGCACATTGTCGACCCAGCGATAGAAGCCCGCAACCGAAAGCATGCCGTTGCCGGGCAGATACCATTCGGCGCTGGCGTCCACGCCCCAGGTATATTCCGGCTTGAGCAGCGGGTTGCCACCGGCGATCGTGCCGGGCGTGGCGGTATCGTCGATGGCGGCGCCGACGCGAATGGCGCCATAAGCCGGGCGCGAGACGCTGCGCTGGCCGGCGAGGCGCAGCACCACATCGTCGGACGCTTCATATTTGAGGTTGAGGCTGGGGAAAAAGTCGGTCTTGTCGGTATCATAGGTCAGCGGCGTATAGATACTGCCGTCATAAACCGTGCCGGAATTGCTCAACTTGTAATTTTCGACCCGCACGCCGCCAATCACGGTCAGCGGCCCGCTGATCAGTTTCGCCATGACGTAGCCGGCCAGCGTCTTCTCGCGCTGTTGGTAAAGCGTCGTTTCGTCGATGTCGGTGGAAGGATCATACAGCCCCGCCGCCTCGAGCGAGGTGAGCAGGGAATCCGCATCCCGGCGCATTGCGACATTATCGACATAGTTCAACGTCAGACCGAGCGGAAAATCGGTATCCCACGCCTTGCCGGTGACATAGCTATTGATATCGAAAGGCTGGCCGATCGCCGTGCCATAGGCGCCGAGATAGACATATTTGCTGGTCGACATCGTGTTGCCGTCGATATCGCGATCAGCGTAGAGAAAGCCCGCCTTCAGGGTCAGGTCGCCCATCTCCTTCGCCATATCGAACTTGACGGTATAGCTGTCCGACTCGGTACGCTGCTTGATCGGCAGCAGGATCGTGCCGGGAACCGAGAGCGATGCCTGGTCGAACGTTCCGCTGTTGACCGTGAAGACCGGGAAATTGGGGTTGGAGATGTCATAGGACATGTCCGGCAGCCCCGTGCTGCTGGCCATGATCAGCGGCAGATAGGTGGAGTTGACCGTCTTGGTGTAGTTGGCCTTGAACGAGGCGGTCAGGCCGTTCAGATCGTCATAGTCCCCGCCGATCGTGCCGATATAGTTGCGATTGCGATATTCACCGAAGTTGAAACTCCCGCGCATCGCGGTCACATCGCCGCCGTCCACGGTGAAATCATACTGGTTACGCTGCTCGTTGTCGTTGAATTCCGAGAAAATCACCTTGGCATACATTCGCTGCCCTTCTTCCGGGCTCCATTCGACGCCGCCGAACAGGCCGTTATTCCATCGCTCCAGTTCATACTGGCGCACGCTGAAGCTGGTTGGGGACAGCGTGTCAGCCGCGTAGGACGCTTCACGGTTGTCGGTCAGCTGCTTGCGCCGGTAATGCGATCCGCCCAGGACGACGCCGAAGCTGTCGTTGGACCAGGACAGACGCAGCGAACCCTGCCGCTGTTCGCCGCCGCCCAGCCCCATGAAGCCATAGCCGGCATCGCCATCCACGTGGAAACCCTTGCGATCAAGCGGCGAATAGGTCTTGAGATCGATTGTGGCGACGACTGCATCGGCTTGCAGATCCGACGTCAGCGATTTGTTGATGACCATCTCCGAGAGCATGACGGCAGGGATCGCGTCGAAGCGGTACGCGCGGGTCTCGCCGCCTTCGTCCACCCCGACCATCGGGATGCCGTCGATCGACACCGACGTCCACCGGTTGGGAGCGCCGCGCACCTGGATGTAACGTTCCTGCCCCTGGTCCCGCTGCACCGCGACGGCGGGAAGCCGCGCGAGGGCCGCGGCCGCGTTCTGATCGGGAAAGCGCGCCGCCGCATCGGCCGAGGCAATGTCGGCGAGATTGTCCGCCTTGCGCTTTGCCTCGACCGAGGCCTGCTGCGAAGCGAGAATCGAACCCGTGACGACGATCTCACCCCCTTCCCCACTAGTGTCCCCGGCCGGTGCAGCGCTCTGGGCGAAAGCGGTCTGGCTGATCGCGGCAATGCCGCACAAAGCGGTTGTGCGCAGGAATGATGAAGCGGACAATTTCATGGTCGAATCCCCCGGGGAATGGAAAGTCGACCGGCGAGCTAGAACGCATGTATGTAAGTAATGTGACGATAGGGCCTCTCTATGAGATCGTCTGTATTGCGGTTCGCCCACCTCGTATTCCTGTCATCAGGGCGTTATGATAGGCGCTCATATGGCGCCGTTTACAACAAGCAGAATCAGTGCAGTCCGTGCAAAATTCATCAAAAAACAAACTGATAGAGGCAGTTCTGGAGCTTTGGGCATCGGCTGGATCTGATGCCATCTCGGCGCGTCAGCTTGCCGCAATCGCGGGCGCGCAGGTCTCTTCCATCTATCATCATTTTGGTTCTTTAGAACAGATGTTCGCGCTGGCGCAGGAACGTGCGCAGGCCGAGGCTCGCGTCTGGAGTGATGAGCGATTGCGCCAGATCGAGGGACTGTCGACAAGCAGCGAGGCGTTCCCGGATTTTTTTTCGGCGCTCATCGACGATTGGGTTCGCGACCAGCGTCGGCTGGCATTTGCCTGGCGGGAAGGGCAGCTTTTGCGTAGCGAGGGACCCGCGGGGCCGGATAGCCGAGCCGGGTGGCGCCGACTCTGGGAGAATTTCTGGCGGCAGGCCCTGATCCCTTTTGGACTGGAACATGGAGCTGGCGTTGTCGAATGCCTGTTCGAAAACGAGAGCTTCATGCACATGCTCTCATGGCGCCGCGCGATAGATCGCGCCGGACTGGACGAAATGGCGCGAGGCCTTGGTGCATGGCTTGCCGGGAAGCCCATGCCCGCTTCCCCCTGGCGTGACTTCGCGCGTTCCGAAACGGCCGGTCTCTCCCGGCAACCTGCGGTCCATGATCTCACCCTGACGAAAATAGGCGAGGCGGCAGCGGCGATCGTGGGCCGGGAGGGCACCGCCGGCGTTACGCATCGTGCCGTCGCCGAACATGCAGGCCTGACGCTCGGCGCCGTTTCCTACAAAGTCCCGACCAAATCAGAACTGCTCCACATCGCATTTGAATGTCTCTATTCGACAGGCAGCTCGCAGCTGCGAGTCCATCTCGAACCATTGACCAGGGATAGTGATCGGCAAGCGACCCTGAAGGGCCTGGCGGACTTCCTCTCGGCCTCCGTCGGAAATCGTGGCGGCGATGCGTTGCTCCTCGCGATCGCGCATCAATCCTCGCTTTCGCAATTCGGCCCGCAATTGCGTTATCAGCGCGGCGGTACGTCCCGAGGCCTGCTCCAGGAACTGCTGGGCGGCCGACGCGAAATCGGCTGGCTGGAAGGCGCGCTCTTCTCCGGGTTTCTGACCTCACTACAGCGCCGCCATTTCGACGATGGCGCACACGCCGCCCGCGCGCCCATGCGTCTCGCCATCGAACGGCTCGTTGCCATGGTCTGAATCGCCCGCAGCTCCGTTCACGGGGATGTCACGCAACGCCCCTAGCGGTCAGACATGGATTGCCACGTTTCCCTGAAGTTTCCGACATTGCCCCGATGAACAACGCGCGGATCAGCCGTCTGCGCCTCGCGGCCTTCACGCTGCCGGTATTGCTGTTCCAGGCGATCGAACTGATCTGGCGCGCCTATCTCCCGCGCTTCCTGACACTCGATGTGGGCATTACGCTGGGGGCCGTGGGCGGACTGATGCTGGGCGCCCGGCTGCTCGATGCCATTGCAGATCCGGTGCTGGGCTGGCTCAGCGACACGATCCGCACCCCACTGGGACAGCGCAAGCCGTGGATGGCCATCGGCGCCCTGCTTGTGCCCATAGGATCGCTCGCGCTGTTCCTCGCACCAGCCGGCAGCGGCCTGATTCACATCATGCTGGCAAGCGCCATGTTGCATCTGGGCTATTCCTTCATCGTCACGCCGCATGGCGGCTGGGGATTGGAACTGTCAGACGACACGCATCAGCGTACCCGTATCATGGGCGCGAAAATCTGGTTCAGCATGGCCGGAGCCATCAGCCTGCTCGCTCTGATGGCCGTGATCGAGCGAGGATTTGCGCTCTCCCTTCGGGTGGAAATGGCGCTGGTCGGCGGCATGATCGCATTCCTCGCGCCACTGACGGTCTTCACGGTCCTGTCGCTGTTCACCGAACGTGCGGAACCGGTCGCTGCTCCTGCCAGCGGCGGCCCACTCACATTGATCCAGACGATGCTGCGTGATCGCCGCATGCGGCCGATCCTGCTGCTTTATGTTCTTAGCGGCATCGGCGACGCCGCCGCGGCGGGCACCTTCCTCTTCGTCGCCGAAGATGCGCTCGGCCTCGAAGGCTGGGGTGCGCTCCTGATGCTGGTGCAGCCTGTGGTCGCCCTGATGACGCTGCCGCTCTGGGGACGCCTGAGCGCCCGGATCGGACGACGGCATGTGCTGATGATCGCATATGGCTGGCAAGCCCTGACGATGCCCTTTCTCTTTCTTGTACCGATCGAAATGCCGCTTGCCTTCGCCGCCTGGCTCATGGCGCGGGCGCTGGGCTGGGGCGTCGATTACATGCTGCTGCGCGCGATGGTCGCGGACCTGGCTGACCAGGAGGGCAAAGGAGTCAGGCCAATGGCGGGAAGCTATTACGGGATCAGCAGCATCACCCTCAAGCTTGCCATGGGCGTGGGTGGCGGCGGAGCGCTGTGGTTCCTCGACTTGTTGCAAAGCGAAAGCGGCGGCTCTGCCGGCGACGTCGCAATCCGGCTGGCGCATGTCTCACCCGCAATTGCCGCAACGCTGGCGGCGCTGCTCATCCTGGCGCGATGGCCGTCGACCGGCAGGCACAATGACGGCGGACCGCCGAAGCGATCCAACTGGAGCGCATCTTGCGCGCCAGCGCCGGGCCTGCGGGTACGGGATCTTTCTTCCCGTCCGGATCGCTGTCAGCGGGAACGATGGCGAGCATAGCTCCCGCTTCCACTATGACCAGCGCGCGCCACGTGCCAGGCTATCGCGACAATGGGCGTCGCCCAGCGCAGCCCACGACAACCACCACCAAAGGCCGCCTTCGCCGATCAAAGCGGACAGGAGACCGAAGATGGACAGCAGCGCGAGAACGATCGGCCAAACCCATTGGCGTTTGAACCTCCTCCGGCTTTCGAGCGCTCGATGATGAAGCCATCGCCTTGCCAGGGCGGGCATCGCCGCTACCCCCGCCGCCGGAAGACGTAACCGGTGATACCATCGAGCTGGTGGTGCCGGTCGAATTCTCTATGACGGCGCGCTAAACGCCGTTCGCGCCGAAATTTCAGTGATCCGGAAATGCTGACCCGTGCCGTCCATCACTCCGCCCTGCCCTTTGCCGTCCAGCGCGCTAATCGAGGCCGGATTTACCGGGCGCCCAGTAGGCTTTCGCGAGAACCTTCGTCCCGGGACCGGCATATCGTTTCAGGCTTTGTCGCAAGCGCTGGACAGTCCCGGCCTTGCCCGTCAGGATGAAGCTGGCGCCATCGGCGACGAGATATGGGAGCTTCGCCTCCATGGCCTCCAGATGAGCCTCGTCGCGGCACCTGCCGAAGAGTTCGGTCTGGCCAAGCCCAAGCTGGTCCAGGGCTTGCCCCGCCGCTGACACATCGTCGACCTCGAGCGCACAGGTCACCCGTTCGGCCAGCCTGGTATCGACCAGCGCATAGGCCAGACCGATCGACGTTTCGTCGCCGAACAGGGCGACCGGGCCGGTGATGCGTCGCAAGTCAAGCGATGCCCTGGGACCGAACAGGCTGCATGTGTCGCCCGGCTCAAGGGCCCCTGCCCATGCGCTCCCCGGTCCATGGCCCGGCACGAAAGCGACCAGGCAGGTGCGGCCGGCCGACGCGTTCCAGATGATCGGTGTATAGGTGCGCGCCGTGAAAGCAGAGCCCATGGCGATCTGGATCTTTTGCCCCGGCACCCATGCCGCACCCCTGAGAGCCTCGCCTTCCAGCGTGATGAGCCTGAAGCGATCGGCCAGCCATTCCACAGCGGCGACGCTGGCCTGCCGCATCATGAATTTCACGAGTGCCTGACTGAGACGGCCGCCCGTTGTGCCCGGGCGTTCCGGTGATCCTGCCGGTCTCATCAGCATGTCCTTATCGCAAATTCATTGCCGCGCCCTTCGTCGAGCGCAAGCGACTGCGAGAGATAACCATTGGCGGGATCGCGCACATAGTCGAGATAGGCCTGGTCGAAGGCGTTCTCGGCGAGCACCACCGCCCCCTTCCGCAAGCGCGGTTCAATCAGCCTGAGGACCGGCAGGTAGAGCGCGAACGCGCCATCGATGAGCAGGAGGTCGACATCCCCGCCAACCTCCTTCAGCGTCTCCAGCGCATCGCCCACGCGTATGTCGACCAGCGACGCGAGCCCCGCCGCCGCCACATTGGCACGGGCCCGCGCAACCTTCGATGATTGCAGTTCGCTGCCGATGAGAAGCCCGCCGCCATTGTCATGAACGGCTGCGGCAAGGTAGATCGTCGAAATTCCCATTGAGGTGCCGAACTCGACGATCCGCCGCGCGCCCGTCGCGCGCGCCATCATGTAGAGAAAACGACCATAGGCCGGCGATACGGCGAGGAAATAATCCGCATTCTCGCGGCTCACCGCGTCATAGTCCCGCTGTTCGCTGGCTATGATATCGGCGATCAGTTGCGTCAGGCTGCCGCCCGGCGCTTCGACCGCGGCCATCAGCGCTTCGACATGGGCCCGATCAGTGTCGGCGGCTTCCTCGTGCAGCCGTTCCAGCGTGGTTGCGACGGGGCCGTGGGTCAATGAACTCAAGGGGAGAACCTTTCTTATGCGCGGGGCGATCGACGAACGACTGGAGGATAATCCGCCCCGGCATTGACGTCATTCCGAAAGAAAGACAGATTATTATCCAATCTCGCCAATCTGAAGGACGAACGGGCGCATGCCGATACTCAATGAACTTTCCGGGCCGACAGACTGGGTCGACCCGGACGAGGTGCCGCGAGACGTCATCTGCTACGGCTTCGTTGCCTCCGAATTCGACGGCATCGAGCTCGATTTCCACCGTCACGCGAAAGGGCAGATCATCCTTGTCCAGCGCGGCGCCCTGAGTTGTGAGGTGGAGAGCGGTCTGTGGATCGTGCCGCCACGCAGCGCCATCTGGGTTCCCGGCGGCGCGCTTCATGCGCTCAAGCTCGGGACGGGTGCCCTGGAGGGTTACAACGCCTTCATATCGCCGGAGGCCAGCCAGGGATTACCCGGCACATGCTGCACCGTCTCCGTGACGCCGCTGCTGCGCGAAGTCCTGACGCGCGCCGTGCATCTTCCGCTGCTCTACGACGAAAACGGTCCGACCAACCGTCTGATCGGCGTGCTGCTGGACGAGCTGGCGAACGCAAAGGTCGAGCATCTGCACTTGCCGATCCCGACAGACCCGCGCCTGCGCCGTATCGCCAACACCATGATGGACGCGCCCGCCGACAGGGGAACGCTGGAGATCTGGGCCAAACGCGCCGGCATGAGCGAGCGGTCATTGGAGCGGCTGGTCCGCTCGGAAACAGGCATGAGCTTCGGGCGCTGGCGCCAGCAGATCATGATTGTCCTGGCGGTGAAATGGATGGCCGGCGGCGCATCGATCCAGGATGTCGCATCCGACCTCGGCTATCAGAGCATGCCGAGCTTCGTCACGATGTTCAGGAAGGCACTCGGCGCCTCGCCCGGTCGCTATATGGCGGAACGGCACACATCCACCATGACCGTTTGAGGCTCCACTTCGAACCATCACGAGGCTTAAGGGCTTCGACGGCGCTGGCTCGCCTCCGCAAAAGGCGCCCGAATTCGGGGAGAAGCAACGTGGCTGTTCAACCTCATCCGGCCAGCGACCGCATCGGTTGACGCCCATGGCACGGACGATGGTTCAGCCTTGGGCGGTGTGGAAGGTGATAGCGTAGCCGTCGGGGTCGCCGGCGACGAAGAACCGGCCGAACGGGCCATCGCCGAGTTCGCTCAGCACATCGCCGCCACGTCTCACGACCTGGTCGTGAAAGGCGTCCGCGTCGTCGCAGCCGACCCACAGAACCATGCCGATGCCCAAAGGGCCGGTGTTGGGAAGCGGCCGCAACGGCTCGCGCAACGCCAGGGCGATGGGGCTGGTCCTGAAGACAATGGCACCCGGCGGATTCCGGGCATTCGTGTCAAAACCAAACACGTCCTTATAGTACCGGGTCGATGCGGCAAGGTCGCGCACCTGCAGGGCGATAAAGGAAGGGCCGATCGGCATTGTCATTTCGCCTACTCGCATTATTATCAGGTTCCTTACACTAATATCAGGCTCCTGATAATGTCAATGAGCAAGATGGATCCGGCGAACGGACAAGGCTGGATCGGTTACCAACTGAAGGTCACCCAGCATCGCCTGAGGCAGCGCCTTGAGGCCGAACTGGCTGAGACCGGGGTTTCTCCGTCCCAGAACGCAGTGCTGCTCGCCATTGCCGAAAACCCGCGCATATCGAACGCGGCGCTGGCGCGCGCCGCGTTCGTGACGCCCCAATCGATGCAAGGCATGCTTGTCACCCTTGAACGGGACGGATTCATCGTGCGCACGCCACATCCGCGGCATGGACGGATCATCATGACGGAACTGACCGACGCCGGCAGAGCGGCGGCGCAGGCAGGCATGATTGCTGCCGAAACAGTGGAACGAGAGATGCTGGCTGACCTCAGTGTCGGCGAAGCCAAAATGTTGGGCGAGCTTCTCCGGCGCTGTGCAGACGCCCTCCGCGAACGTAAATAGGCCCCACCCCAGCGAACGATAGCCGATGTCCACGGGGCCGCGCCCCGAGAGCTGTCCCGCCAGGGTTCCATCCCTGCCGGTCAGGAGCCTCCTCTTCGAGGCGTGTCACCGCTATTGACATCCCCAGCGCCGTGTCACGCCACCCCGCGAGACGGGACGAGGTGAAATCGACCGTCGGGTTCCTGCCGCCAGGCATGCCGGTGCTTTCGCTCATCAGATGACCGCCGAACTTGAAATCCAATCCTCTTACCGATGTTGAGGCCAGAGGGAATAACATGAAAGACGGTATCTGTTAGTGGCCGCGACGCGTCACCATCATCATTTGATGTAGAAGATGTAGAATTCGACAGGCACGGTCAGCTCGATTTCGTCAGGTCGATCCTCGGGAATCTTCGGCAACGGATCGGCTCTGCGCAGCGTCCCGAGCGCGGCCTGGTCGAGAGCGGGGAAGCCTGAACTGCGCACGAGTGACGACAGGACATGACCGTCACGGTCGATGCGAAATCGAATGTAGGCGATACCTTGCTGACGAGCGCGGCGCGCGGCACCCGGATAGCGTCGTACCTTCTCCAGGCGGGCGAGCACGCGGTCTTCCCAACTGTCCGGAGCGTTGCTCCGCGCTTGCGGGACCGGCGGCGCCGGTGCAGCCTTCGGCGCGGCGGTTTCGGCTTGCTGTGGAGCTGCATCAGCCCTGGGTTGCTCGCGGCGTCGCCAAGGGCGTGATCGTGCGCTGGACCGGTTCGATCCTTGGCGGGGTCGGACGGCTTTTCTTCTCGCGCTCGGGGACCGGCTTTTCCTTTTCGGTCTTTTCCGGCTCCGACGGCGAAGCGAGCGGTTCGAGCGTCACCACCAACGGCGCCGATGGTTTTACGACGGTGTAGGTTCCGCTGAACCTGAGCGCGAGCGCGGCGATAATCGCGGCGTGGATCAGGAGCGTGATGATAAGCGCCCTGGACCTGATGTCCGCCGGCACGCCATAGACGCTGTGCTCGATCGGCTGCGGCACCTTAATGGGGACAGCTTTGGCGGCTCTACCGGTGTCAGAAAGAGGATCAGGCTTCACGAGCGCGAGCACGCTGCAACCTCCGCGTTCGATGGACGTTGTGGACGATCACCGCCAGCGGGCCCGTCAGTGCTGCCCGGGAGCACCGCCACCAGGCGCCGCTTTCACCGATCAGCGCGGACAGTAAGCCGAATATCGTCAGCACGGCCAGTCCGATCGGCCAACCCCATTAGCGAGCGAATGCGCCACTCCCCTGCCGGCTCATTCCGCGTGCTCCAGAGCGATAATATGGCGTTCGGGCAAGATTTCGGATCGATCCCGGCGGCCGCGGGCGAACCACAGATACAGCCCACTTCCGAGCACGACGATCGGCCGAATCGGCCATCAGCGTTCCTCCCTCTTCCCGTCATGGGTCATCAGGCAGCGAGGGCCTTCATTGCCATGACGATCGGTGGAGGGGAAACGAGAGGTGATCCGGCAAAAATATCTCACGCGAGACTGTCGCCTGAGAGCGCCTGATGGCAGATTTGCAGGGCGTGCCGGATGTGCTTGCGCACCATGTCCTGACTGATCCCGAGGCGGGTTGCGGTCTCGCCCACGCTCAACTCGTCGAGCTTGATGAGCACGAACACCTGGCGGCAGCGCAACGGCATCGTCTCGACGACGGCCGCAATCCGGCGCACCTTCTCCTGATCAAGCAGGCGAATCTCGGCGCTCGGCGCCCCGCAGGCGATGTGCTCGGCGTCCATGTCGCCAGGAAACAGCGCATCGTGACGTTTCGCGGAACGCAGGTGATCGAGGGCGAGGTCGAGGCAAGCCGGAACAGAAATGACCGCTTGTAGACGATCGGAGGATGGTCCTTGACCCCCTGCACCCGCAAATACAGGACTTGCGCTACGTCCTCGGCTGCCGGCTCGCTGCCGACGATGCGCGCCACCCAGCGCACGAGCGACGGGCGCTCGGTGACCAGAAGGCGTGACAGGGCGACGGTGTTGGTAGCCATGGCGCCACTGCCTTAGCGCGCTCTGCGAACAACTCGCAACAGCACCTGATCCTGCTGACGGTGCCGGGATGTCTCGAGCGAAATGCTCCATTCGACAGCATGTGATCGACGGCGTCAACGCACCGTCGGCTACAGGTTCACCGATCCTGGTTTTTCATCGGATGCGCCTGTCACAGACCCGATGCGATGGAATGCCGAGCTGGCCAGTGTGCCTTTGATGAAGCACATGCAGACCAGCGAGAGAACGGGACAGATCATCTCCGCGCGGCTTAAGAGTTCCGGACACCCTGTCCTTGATCAGGAGGCGATCACTTTACCGCACCGTGCGCAGCCCTTCCACCGCCGCCAGATGCGCTCTCAGGGTCTCCAGTCGAGCTTGTGGCGCCGGTGGAAATTATCTCCGGTAAGGTCACCGATCCCGGAAGCTATCGCCGTTCAGATCGCGGGGCACCGTCACACCTATGCGTGGTAGGATTGAAGCTGGCATCGTAAAATTGATGAGCAACTGTAAAAAACGCGCGCAAGGACCGCAGTATCATGTAGCGATCCATCAATGAGCACCTGTACTGGATGAGGATCGGAAGGTTCGCGGAAGTCAATTCTACCTTTTCGTTCAGCAAGATCGTGAAGGAGCTGTTTGCCCCGCTGTGACGGACGGTGGACCAGCTTGCGGCTGCATGACAGTCGGTCCAAAACCACGGAAATGGAAGTGCGCCGCTGACCAGGGGGCATCGACTGGCTGAACCGCAGATAACCGCCCTTTCGAGCTCAAACGACTTTCCGGACCGTCAAACAAGCTAGTCATGATGCGGACGATCGTGCCACAGCACCCTTCCCGTTTTTCCGAACGGCTCCGGCCCTTGCCCACGCACTGTCTCTTGGCACGGACATGCTGCGCCGTCGGGCGGCGATAGCCATCGCGCCCATGCCGGCCGCGCCGAACATCGCGACGAGATCGAGCAGCATGGAGGCATCGGCGTGATTCCAGACGGCCGGAGCACCCATGGCGCCCGCCAGGCTCGTCAAGGGAATGATCGCCGTGGCGATGGCCGCTCCCCAGAGCAGCTCGGCGGAGGCACGCGGCGCGCCGCGCAGCATTGCCCACCCGACCGCGATGAGAAACGACGCATAATAGATGCGTCCGTGCCAGGCCGCCTTGTCGCTCCACGCTTCGGGCAGCCATTTTGCCGCGGCGATGGTGAGCGAGATGCCGATCACGCAACCCAGCGAGACGCCGAGCGTCAGGGACGCCAGCACCCGGGTTGCCCGCGTCTGCTCGACCGCTCCCGCCTTGCGTTCCTTGCGCCGCCGACTCTCGATCCACAGCAGATTGCCGGAATAGAAGAGAAAGGCGCCGGCGAGACCGAGGAAGAAATAGGCCCAGCGCACCGGCGTGCCCCCGAAGCTGCCGAAATGCAGCGCGAAGAAGCTCGATACGGTGGCGAACCAGCCGTTTTGCCGGCCCGGAAGATAATCATCCTCGATGATCGCGCCGCTATGGGGATCGACCCCGGCGAAGGTGAAACCGGGGCCACGCATGCCGTAGCGGGGGTCGTCGCCCGTAACGCGGACGGACGTGCCGGCAGGCCCCGAGGTCCGATACTCGATCGTCTGAATCCTGAAGTCTGGCATCTGCGCTTCGAACCGGCGCGCGATTTCCGCCGGCGCGAGGATCCGTCCGCTTGTCGGAGCGACATGCGCCTCGCGCGGATGCGCCGCCGCCGGTCGTCCGATCGCGGCGACCGCATCCTGCGCGTCATAGAACTGGTCGTGGAAGGCGAAGACCACCGAGGTCAGCGCCATGACAATATGAAAGGGCAGGCTGAACAGCCCCAGCACATTATGCACGTCCAGCCACATGCGCTTGAGGTTCTTGCCCAGGCGCAGCGCGAAGAGATCCTTGATGAGGCTCGGTAGAAGGCAGATCACGCCGGAGACGAGCGCGACGGCGTAAAGCAGCGCGATCGCTCCCATGATCGACATCGCGACGCCATGGCTGAACGGCAGACCGACTTGTTGATGGAGCACATCGATGAACCGCGCGACGGGTGACGGGCCCTGCATGCTCACCTGGAGCCCGCCATCGGCATCGAGCGCAGCATAATAGGTCGCTCCCGGCTCCCGCCGGTTGCCGGTGGTCCAGCTTATGCGCGCCGGATTCTCTGGGCCGGTCCGCATGTGCACGCGATAACCCTTGGCGGCCTCGGGATGCGCGGCCAGCACTTTCGCGATCAGGGACGGCGTGTCCGTCAGCGAGGGCGGCGCGGCGAGGCTGGGGGGCGGTGATGCCCAGCGCTGGAGCGGCCCTTCGAACATGGTGATGGCGCCGGCATAGAAGGCGATGAACAGCGCCAGGCCGCTGATGATGCCGACCCAGCTATGGATGTCCTTGTAGGTGCGGACGATGTCTGTGCGCATGAGGCTTACCGTCAGCCGATGATGAGCCGCGCGACGACATAGCCGGTCCACGCAATCAGATTGGCGAGTCCGAGCCAGCCCCAGGCCCGCGCGCCCGACCGGAACAGGAAGCAGAAGGCGAGGACGCCGCTCCAGATCGGCGCCATCAGCCACATGGCGATCTGCCCGGTGGCACCGAGATAGGAATCGTCGACCCCGGCCAGCAAGGCGAACAAGCTCGACAGGCCGAGCGCGAGCGTAAAGCCCAGAAGCAGCCCGGCGCTGCTCTTTCCGAACCAGCCTGAACTGGTGAGAATGTCGGGTGATGTCGTCATGGCATCGTTCGCCGACGCGCGAAGGCAATGGCGAGCGGCGGGATCGTCCACAGCAGCATGAGGCCGGTCGTCCAGGCGAAGACCGCCGTGGCCGGCCCCATCACGCGCAGGAGGAGGATGAGCGCGACAGCCAGCGCCGCGAGACCGGCGCGGGACGCCCATCGGCCGAGCGGGGAAGCGCGCAGCGCCTGATGCGGCGTGGCGAGATAGAGGAGGGTCGTGCCCGCAACGAGCATCATCATGGCGATCGCCGCCGCTGTCATCGCGCGCGCTCCCGCCGGAAGGCGAAGCCGATGGCATCGCCAAGCGCGGCGGCCATCGTGTTGCCATGGCCCTGACCGGCCAGGACGATGCGCTCGACATGCCTTTCCGGCGCGAGCGCGCGCAGTCTGGCGAGCAGCGCCGCGCCGGCATCGGGCGATGCATCCTGCGCCCGCTCTTCGCTGCCCACCGCCAGCAGGACATCCGCGGAAAGACCGCGGGCATCGGCCGCCTCGCGCGCGATCAGGCCGTTGCCGAACCACAAGGACGGGCTGACCGCGACGACATGGTCGAACATGCCCGGGCGCGCGAGCGCGGCATGGAGGGCGATCAGGCCGCCGAAGCTGTGGCCGAGCAGCGCTTCCCGACTCTGGTCGACCGGCAGGGACCGGCGAACCAGAGGCATGACCTGCCGCGCCATCATGTCGAGAAAGGCGTCTCCGCCGCCGATCGCCCGCCCGCCGGCCGGCATGCCCTCGGGGATCGCATAGCCGGGCGCGGGCGGCGTGTAATCATGGACCCTGCGGTTCAGCGGACCGGCCGCTATGCCGACGACGATGCCGGGCGCAACGCCGCTTCGGCTTCCGGCGCGGGCCAGCCGTCGCGCCGCCAGCGCGACCATCGCGAAATTGTCCTCGCCGTCGAGGACGTAGAGGACCGGCCACCCGGACGGTGGCGGCGGCGTGTCGGGCCAGGCCAGCATGAGCGCGTAGAACGTCCCGGTCCGGGACGTCACCGAGAGGACCGCGCTTTTCTCCAGCACATAGGGCGGCGCGTCCGCAAGCGCAGGCGGGGAAGCGTTCGCAGGGCCGGCGGTGCCCCGGGCCAGCGCCGGACCGGCAAGGCCGGCCGTCATGCAGAGCATCATCATCCCGCCGTTCGCCATGGCACTCGAAAATCTACGTTGCATGCGGCCGCCTTTCCGTTCGGCCTTTGCCAAACCATGGCGGGGTTCGCAACTCTTGATATTGCGAACCACTATCGATAACCGCCGTTCCACATTGCCTGAATCATGTCGGAAGGGGTTATCATGAAGAAATGCATCTGGCTGCTCGCGGGCGGCGCGCTCGCCGTTCCCTGTCCTCTGGCGGCCCAGACGGCGGATGTCGCCGCACCGGCCGACGAGTCCGAGACCTCTGCCGACCCGTCCCAGGAGATCGTCGTCACCGCGTCGGGCCAGCAGCAGAGACTAATCGATGCGCCTGCCAGCATTTCGGTCGTGACCGCCGAGGATCTGGCGGTTCGCCCGGTGCGCAATCTCACAGACATCCTCGACCGCACCGAGGGCATCACCATGAACCGGGCGGGCAACCAGCGGACCATCCAGATCCGCGGTCTGCCGAGCGCCTACACGCTGTTCATGATCGACGGGAAGCGGGTCAACGCGACCAACGCCTCGTTCCGCGGCAACGATTTCGATTCCAACTGGGTGCCCGTGGAAGCGATCGAACGGGTCGAGGTGGTGCGCGGGCCGCTGTCCTCGCTTTACGGTACGGACGCGATCGGCGGCGTCATCAACATCATCACCAAGCCGGTGGGCGATGCCTGGCACGGCTCCTTCTCGGCGGACAGCACCGTCCAGGAGGACAGCGCGTCGGGCAATTACTACAAGCTGGGCGGTTATGTGAGCGGCCCGATCGTCGAGGGCAAGCTGGGTCTCAAGGTGTATGGCGGCTATAATCTGCGCGATGCGGACAGCGACCGCGTCAATCCCGGTGGCGCGGACGTCCCCGGCTTCGACCGGGTGGAGGAGAAGTTCCTCGACGGCACGCTGGTCTGGACGCCCGATGACCAGAACGAGATCGCGCTCAACTATGGCTACAACAAGCTGACCCACGGCGAAACGCCGGTCGAGCGGCAAAGCGCATCGCTGACCTACAAGGGCAATTTCGACTGGGGCAACGGCCAACTGCGCGTTTACGGCAATCAGATCGAGAATGGCGCCGGCACGGTCTCGGGCGAGACCAACCCCAACAAGTCGACAGACTGGCAGGTGGATGGCCGCTTGACGGTGCCGCTGGAGATGCTGCGCCAGACGATCACTGTCGGCGGCGAGTATCGCGATCAGAAGCTGAAAGACCCCGCCAACCTGTCCGGTCCGCCCGGGGCGCCGGAGGGCAGCATCGATCCGGTGAGCAAGGTGCATCAGTGGGCGCTGTTCATCGAGGATGAGATCCGCATCCTGGACAACCTGCGGCTCACGATTGGCGATCGCTATGACGATCACCAGAATTTCGGCGGCAAGCACAGTCCCCGCGCCTATCTCGTCTGGCATCCGGTGGAGAATCTGACGCTCAAGGGCGGCTGGGCGCGGGCCTTCCGCGCGCCGACCCTGCTCCAGAACAGTCCCAATTGGGGCTCGGTCTCCTGCGGCAGCGCGACCACGGGATGCTATATCGTCGGCTCGACCGAACTGAAGCCGGAAACGAGCACCAGCTACGAAGCCTCGGTCCGTTACGACAGCCGCCGCTTCAGCGGGGGCATCACGCTGTTCCGCAACAATCTGAAGAACCAGATCAGCATCGTCAATCGCACACGCGATCCGGCCCTTGCGCCCAACTATCCCAACTTCGTGGGCTTCCTGCCGGATGGCCGGCCGATCTTCCGCTACGAGAATCTGGCGCGTGTCCGCACCCAGGGCATCGAGACCAGCCTGCGCGCCGAAGTCACCGATGCACTGGAGCTGACCGCGAACTACACCTATCTGGAGGCCGAGAACCGGTCCGATCCCACCCCGCTCGCAATTGCCTATACGCCGAAGCATTCGGCCAACGCATCGGCGAACTGGCGCATCACCGAACCTCTGAGCTTGTTCGCGACGGTGAATTATGTGGGCAAGCAGTATCTCAGTGTCTCGTCGAATGCCGCCTACAACATCACGCGGGACGGCTATGCGACGGTGGACACCTCGATCAGCTACCGTTTCACTGACGGGCTGACGCTGCGGGCCGGCATCCTCAACCTGCTCGACGAGCGGGAGGAGCGGCTGACCACGACCGAATATAATGAGGATGGCCGGCGCTACTTCGTCTCGGCGACCGCGCGCTTCTGATGTCCGGGGTCGCGGCGGCGATGGCGCTTGGGGCGGCGCTCGTCGCCACGCCCGACCGGACAGCCGTGCCCGACGCGGCGGCGATCGAGGCCGCAATCGCAAACGGCGCCGTTCCTGTCCAGCAGGCACAGCGGGACGGTACGGTGCGCGTCACCTTCGTCTGGCGCGGCGCGGATACCGACACGGTCGAGCTGGACTGGCCGGCCTGGACACCGGACAGGCTGGACAACCGTCTGGAGCGCAGGCCCGGAACGGATCTGTGGACGAAATCGGTCGTGCTGCCTGCCGGCACGCGGCTCTCCTACCGGCTGGTGCCCGATGTCGGCATCTCGCCCGCGGCGGATCGCGAAGCCTATCGCGCCGCCTTCCGCCGCGCGGCCCGGCCCGATCCGCTCAATCCCCGGCTATGGGATGCCGGCGGCGACTCCGGGCCGATGTCGGTGCTGGAGCTTCCGGGCGCGCCGGCGCAACCGTGGCTCGCCCCGCGCGCCGACAGTCCGAAGGGTGCGGTCGAGGTCACGCGGCTCGCCAGCGCGATCTTCTCCAACAGCCGCGAGATCGCGATCTACCGGCCCGCGAACGGGAATCGACCGCAGCGGCTCGTCATCCTGTTCGACGGCGAACGCTACCGGCGCGAGGTGCCCTTGCCAACGATACTGGACAATCTGATCGCCGCCGGCGCGATCCCGCCGACAGCGGCGATCTTCGTCTCCAACCCTTCGCCCGAGGCGCGCGGCAAGGAATTGGCCTGCAATCCCGATTTCACCCGCTTCCTGACTGATGAACTGTTGCCCTGGGCGGCCTCGCGCCTCGCCGTGCCGGACGAGGCGCGCCATATCGTGCTGGCCGGCGCGAGCTATGGCGGGCTTGCCGCGGCCTGCGCCGCGCTGGATCGCCCGGATCGGTTCGGCGCCGTGCTGAGCCAGTCGGGTTCCTTCTGGTGGGCGCCCGGACCCGGGCAATCCGCGCGCGCGGTGCCGCCATCCGGCCTCAACTGGGTGGCGAGCGAGATCGAGAAGCGGGAGCATCTCCCCATTCGCTTCTACGTCGAGGCGGGCGCGCTGGAAGCGCAAGGCAAGGAGGAGAGCATCCGCGCGACCGGCAGGGCGTTGTTCGAAGTGCTCCGTCGCCATGGATATGAGGCGCTTTATCGTGAGCCCGCGGCCGGGCACGATTGGTTCAGCTGGCGCGGAACGGTCGCCGACGGGCTCCTGTTCGTCCTCCGGGATTGAAGAGCAAGCCCGGAGAGCGTTGTCCGGGATAAGTATGCTTCTTCTTCGCAGCAGGCCGGCTCGCCTAATCTATACATCCTCGTGACATCGCACAGCCGACGCTCGATTTGGGTTGGGAAAAGCCCCCTGACTCCCCGTCCAGCCTCCCGTGCAAAATCCCGCTCGTCCCTCTCATGCACTCATTCGGCGCTACCCGGATCCGATGTCCCACATCTGGCACAAAAGGGCAGAAATCGGCACATTCGGCACTTCAGTGCCCTACCCCTTGTGTCGCGAATCACCTTGCTGCATCACGATGCCGGACCAAACGAAAACACTGGATGTGCTACAGGCCCATCAGGGTTCTGAACTGCCAGTTCGATCAGAAGGTCGAGGTAGCAGCGGGGAATACCGACATCCATGAGGTCCTTGGTTCTTACCTCGCCCCGCTCTCGAACGAAAGTAACAGCGCGTTCCCTCAACGATGGTTTCGGGCCTCCTGCTGATTTGACACGCTCGATACGATCATGATCGCGCTTGCGAACCCCATGCGTGAGCTTCCGTGGAAATGGCAAAGGTGCATCATTGGCAAATTCTGGAGATGAAACTGCACGATTGATTAAGGGATTTTCTTACCAATTCGCGGTATCGAGATATTGTTCTTCTTGCTTCATCTGATATGAATGCTAAAATTGTTTTAGACTTGTCCTGAAATGGGAGTCCTATTTTCCATTGAAGTGGCGTTCCTCGGCCAACTTCCGCCCCTGCCCTGCCGCGATTGCCGAACCGCGTGCCTCCACGACGCGGTGGATCGACCGCGCCGCCCGCCGCCCCCTCAAAGCTCGATCACGGTTCGCACGCCGGCGCGGATCGCGGCGCCATCGCGCCCGGGCGGCTCGCCGAAGAGGCGGCGATAGTCGCGGTTGAACTGGGAAGGACTTTCATAGCCGATCGCGTATCCGACGGCCGCCACTTCCGCGCCTTCACCGAGAAGCAGGCGCCGGGCGGCCTGGAGACGGATCTGCTTCTGGAACCGGATCGGCGACATCGCCGTGGCGGCCTGGAAATGGCGATGGAAGGTCGCCGGGCTCATGCCCGCGAGGCGCGCGAGATCGGCGACCCGTATGGCTTGCGCATAATGGTCCCGTATCCAGGCGACGGCACGGGCGATCCGGGCCATGCGGCTGTCCGCCAGCCCGATCTGGCGCAGCATGCCGCCGTGCGGGCCGTTCAGCAGTCGCCAGACCATCTCGCGGCGGATCAGGGGTGCAAGGACGGCGAGATCCCGGGGCTGATCCAGCAAAGCGAACAGGCGTGCGAGGGGATCGAGCAGGCCAGCGTCCATCTGCGCGACCGCGATCGTCGCCAGATCGTTCAGCGGCGGGGCGGCGTCGCTTTCATCCAGCAGCAGGTCGGCGACCATGGCCGGATCGATCGCGAGGCTGAAGGCCATATAGGGACGCTCCGGGCTTGCCTCGACGATCTGGGCGGTCACCGGCAGGTCCATGGAGGCGATCAGGCATTTGCCTGTGTCGTAGCGGAAGGCGCGCTCCCCGAGGAAGCTGACCTTGGCGCCCTGCAGCACGCCGCAGAAGGAGGCCCTGTAAACGGAATGCAGCAGCGCCGAGGGCCGGTCGGCCAGCGTCATCGTCAAGCCGTCCAGCGGCGGCTCGCGCCCGAACCGCATCCAGTGCGCGGCCAGCAGGGCGCGGGATCGATCGAGCAGCGCTTCCGTCATGCCTCTTCCTTTCGCGTTTCCGCGCCGAAAGGAAAGCGCAATCCACATGCGTTGAGAGGATCGGGCAAGACTATGAGGCGATCCGCGTCGTCGGCCGGGCACCGCCGCCCTATCTCGGCGACACCCTCTTCGATGAAAGGATGTCTCCATGCGCTATCGCCAGCTCGGCCCCAGCGGCCTGTTCGTCTCGGAACTTTGCCTCGGCACCATGACCTTCGGCGGGAGCGACGGGATGTGGAGACAGATCGGCCAGCTCGGGCAGGACGACGCCGACGCCCTTGTGAAGACGGCCGTCGACGCGGGGGTCAACTTCATCGACACCGCCAATGTCTATGCGGGCGGCGAGAGCGAGCGGATTCTCGGCCAGTCGATCCGCAATCTCGGCCTGTCGCGCGACGATCTGGTCATCGCCACCAAGGTCCTCGGGCCGATGGGCGACGGCCCCAATGCGCGCGGCGCGTCCCGCAAGCACATCATGGACCAGTGCAGGGCCAGCCTGGAGCGGCTGGGGCTCGATCATATCGACCTCTACCAGATCCACGGCTTCGATCCCGCGACACCGGTCGTCGAGACGCTGGAGGCGCTCGATACGCTCGTGCGGGCCGGGCATGTCCGTTATATCGGCCTCTCGAACTGGGCGGCCTGGCAGATCGTCAAGGCGATCGGCATCGCCCAGGCCCGGCAGCTCGCCCCGATCCTTTCGCTCCAGGCCTATTACACCCTGGCCGGGCGCGACCTCGAGCGCGAGATCGCGCCGATGCTCCGATCGGAAGGCCTGGGCCTGATGGTCTGGAGCCCGCTGGCCGGCGGCTTCCTGTCCGGCAAATACCGTCGGGAGGACGAACGGTCCGGCGACGGGCGCCGCGCCACCTTCGACTTCCCGCCGGTCGATCGGGATCGCGGCTATGGCGTCATCGAGGCGATGCGCCCGATCGCCGACGCGCACGGCGTCAGCGTCGCCCGGATCGCCCTCGCCTGGCTGCTGCATCAGGAGGTCGTCACCAGCGTGATCGTCGGCGCCAAACGGCCCGATCAACTCGCCGACAATCTGGCGGCTATCGACGTGCGCCTGTCGGCGGAGGACCTGGCCGCGCTGGACGCCGCGAGCGCGCTTCCGGCGGAGTATCCCGGCTGGATGCTGGAGCGCCAGGGCGACTATCGGGCGCACATGGCCGCGACCGGCCGATGAGCGCGCGCTTTGGCGGCAAGCGGGTCCTGATCACCGGCGGCACCGCCGGGATCGGCCTCGCGGGCGCGAGGCGGATCGTCGAGGAAGGTGGACGGGTGATCGTCACCGGACGCCATCCCGAGCGGATCGCCGCGGCGCGCGACGCGCTTCCCGCAGCCACGGTGATCGTCAATGACGCTGCCGCTCCCGACACGGCGGAGAAGCTGGCCGAGGCGCTGGGACCGGACCTGCGGCTGGACGGCCTGTGGCTGAACGCAGGCGAGCCGGTCCTCGGGAGGCCCGAAGATCTCGACGCCGAGGTCTTCGATCGCCTGATGGCGGTCAACGTCCGTGGGCCGGCCCTGACGCTGGCGCGTCTCGCGCCCTGTCTGAGCGCGGGCGCCTCGGTCGTCGTGACGTCGTCCAGCTCGGTCTATGAGGGCGCCGCCGCGACGCCGCTCTACGCCGGCGCCAAGGGGGCACTCGTCGCCATGGTCCGGAGCTGGGCGACCGCCTTCGCGCCCCGGGGCATAAGGGTGAACACGCTCGTCCCCGGCCCGATCGACACCGGCTTCCGCGATCGCCTCGGCGACGCGGCCAGAGCCGCCTTCGAAGCTTTCGTGCTCGACCGGACGCCGCTCGGGCGGGCGGGCACGGCGGACGAGGCGGCGGCCGTCGCCCTGTTCCTGCTGTCCGACGAAGCCGCCTTTGTGACGGGCGCGCAATATCCCGTCGATGGGGGGCTGGTCCGGCGCTAACGGACCGGCGCCGGTCCGGCGAAGGCGCGCGCGCTCGGAAATCCTGCGATTTCACCTTCGGCGCGACGTCCCCGGCCAGCGCCATCCGCGATGGAATTTATGGACGCGGCACGACCGACGAGGCACGCCGCCCAGCCCCGCCGCGGTCAATCCTGCATCCGGAATATTGACCGGCCTTCCGGTCTTCCCATCCATTCAACCACCTGGGAACGAATGGTGGAGCCGAGGGGGATCGAACCCCCACCCTTCAAAGAAAGCTCACTTCCGCGATTTTCCTTGCAATATCCGGCTATTTTTCGTTAATATTCATGTGAGCCTTTGTTCGCATATATGCGCATGGCGCCGGGTTTTTACGCATGTGTCCGCGCAGAAATTAGGCGGCAAATTAGGCGGCAAATATGCTCGTTTCCGCGAGCAATCTGATCGGAATGAGATATGTCGAGAGCGATCCACAAACTTAACGCGCGCCGGCTTGAGTCACTGGCCAAGGAAGGCTGGCATGGAGACGGCGGCGGGCTGTGGCTGCGGATCGAGAAGGATGGGTCCAAGCGCTGGCTGTTCGTTTGGATCCGGAACAAGAAGCGCCGCGAAATGGGCCTCGGTTCGTACCGCGATGTGCCATTAGCAGAGGCGCGAGAGTTGAGCGCCGCGGCGCGGCAGATCCTGAAGGAAGGCGGCGATCCGCTGGAAATGCGTAAACAGGTTGCGCAGGAGGAGGCAATCGAGGCTGCTGCCGCTGAAAATGAAGAAGAGGCGACGCCCGAAACTTCGGTGCCGACATTCCTGAAATATTCCGAGGAGTATATCGACGCGCATAAGGACGGCTGGAGCAACGAGAAGCATATCTGGCAGTGGTCAAATTCGCTTACCAAACATGCGAAGTTGCTGCTTGAAAAGCCGGTCGACACAATCACGGCAGACGATCTTGTCGACGTACTGAAGCCGATTTGGAATGTCTTTGCCGACACCGCTGGTCGAGTGCGTGGGCGTATCGAGAAGATACTCGACGCTGCCAAGGCTAAGGGTCATATCCAGAGCCCATGGGAAAATCCAGCGAGGTGGCAGGGAAACCTCGAACACCGATTGCCGAAGCGAAAGCGTCTCGCGACTGGGCACTACAATGCCCTCGGCTATGAGGAGATGCCCGATTTCTTCGTGGCTCTGGGGAATAGACCTGCGCCGGCCGCGCGTGCGCTCGAGCTGACGATCTTATGCGCCACGCGCACCAGCGAAACCCTGAAGATGAAGTGGCGCGAGGTCGATCTCAAGAAGGGAATCTGGACTATCCCCGCTGAGCGCATGAAGATGCGGATCGAGCATCGCATTCCACTGTCGGAAGCAGCGATTGCTATCTTGCGGTCGATTGCAGACGGAATGATCATTGAGCCGGATGGCTTTGTATTTCCTGGCCAGAAGGCCGGGAAGCCGTTGTCCCAGATGTCGATGACCATGGTGATGCGACGCATGGATATGGGCGATTTTACCGTGCACGGGATGCGCAGCACCTTTCGGGACTATATGGGCGACATGACCCCGCATGCCGAGAATATAGTCGAGCATGCGCTCGCACATCAGGTGGGGGATTCCACGGTGCGTGCCTATCGAAGAAAGGACGCGTTCGAGAAACGCCGAGCAGTCATGGCCGATTGGGCGACTTATGTGCTCAGCGGCTCGCCTGATATTGAAGCGCCGCCGATAGAACAAGAAATGGCAATGGCCGCGTGATGGCGTCGCCAAATCAAACAGGGAATTAGCTTGAGCCATCGTCCTTCCGCCGGAAGTACGCTTCGATGCTGCTAAGCGGGATTAGGACGGTTCCGCCGTCCTTGATTTTCTTAATTTCGCCTCTTTTGATCATGTCGTACAGCTTCGTCCGCTTAACGCCGATGAGCTCGAGGGCTTTTGGAATCCGCACGGCATACGGTCGAAGCGTCGCAATCGTCTCGGCAACTGCAACCGCTGGCGCTTTGGCTTGGGGGGCCTGAGATTCGGGGACTGGTGGCGGCAAGACTCCGCGGCGCCGGCGAAGGAGCTTGTCCATTGTCCTCGGATCGACCGGCTCTCCGCTTCTAGTCCCTTTCATGAGGAGGCTTCTCACTGAAAACGGACTTGCCGAAGCGTTTGGACAGCTTGGCTGCGACTAGGGCAGCATAGCGCCGTTGGCGCCATCCGGTCGGGCTGTGATAGACGCCAATGGCCTTCCAATAATCACCGGTTACTGCGAGTCTGGAGAGAAAAATCCAGCGAGCCGTGTCGACATTGAAGCAGGCATCATTCACGAGCCAGTAGCGGACCAAGCTCGGCGGCCTGTTCACTGTTTCGGCTACGCGCGTGACCCACCAACTGTTGACCTGCAACGGACCCAGGTCGTGGCTGCCATCGCTGTTGCGCACCTGAGCCCCGATCCAGCCCGCCTCCTGATCCCGCAACCCCCAAAGCGTCTTTTCGAGCCAAACGTGACCGGCCGAGGCGCGCCGGATACAAGCACCGATTTGGGCCTCGTGGGAGTTGGACAGCGTTGCCGGAGGGTTCGCAAACGCGGTTGGCGTGATCAACAAGGCAAGCGGAAGGAACCGCCGGATGAATCTCGGATCAGTGATCATGGCCACCGCCATGATCCTGAGCTGAAGTATGCGCTGGTTCCGGTTGCCGACTAGCGGCGGGATGTTCAACGCTGTCCTGTATCCCGCGAACATCTTCGCGCAGCTGCCCCCTGTCGAGCAAGGATAAAAGCCACCGATCCAAGAAGCTCGCCGCTGACTGGGCACGTCCAGCAATATGCGCTGCTATGCTGCTTGATTGAGAAAGTTCTGGACGGACTTGTGCTTCCGTCAGCCGTCCTTTCCTCGACTCGCGATCCATGCGCTGTTCCTGGCGCAGGCGATCCCAGCGTTCGCCATGCCTGGAGGTTCTGCCTTTGACGCTGTCTCGCTCGATCCGCCCGAGGCCTTGAAGCGAAGAAGTCTTCTCGCCTGAATGTTGTTTTAGTTTCTCGACCAACCGTGCTCGATTTTCAGTCCAAAGTTTCACTCCGAACTTTGCTCGGGTGATAGCGGTGTAATAGTTCTGCCCCGTGACCAGCGGTGAGTTCACCGGAGCAAGAACATACACGCGATCATACGTCTTGGATTGAGCCGAATAGACGGTCTCGCCATAGCCGTGGTCCCAATTCTTGTGGAGGGATAGATCGACCTCCTGATTCCTTCCGTCCCGATCCCACCGAATTGTCGCAACAGTGCCATCGAGCCGCTCCACCGTACCGCGCTCGGCATTTTTGAGATCGAGATCCTTGTTGACCAGGCGCCACTGAATGCGGTCGCCGGCTGCTAGGTCGCGCTTCTCTTCCCGGAACACATTAATCTGGGAGGCCCGCCCGAGCCGGGGGTCCCAATGGATTGTTCGGCCATGCTCATCCACCAGATTGACCGTCTGGCGTCCACGGGCATCTCGCCCGACCCCGATCACCTTGTATTCGGCATCCCGGGCAATTCCGAGCCCGACATTGTCGCGAGAGAACACCACTACCTGTCCTCGGGAATAGAAGCGCGCGAAATGCTTCTCTTGATCCGTCATTCCGGAAGGCGACAGGATAGAGAGTCGGGCTTCCTCGGCCGCGAGAGCGCCCTCGGTTTTCAGTGCCTCGCGGACCTTCGTGTTGACGATCAAACGGGTCGCGTTCTCCAGTACGAGGATGTTGGTCTTCGCGCGATCCTCGGGACTGAGCTTCGTCCAGTCCGCTACCAGCGCCTCCGCCAGCTTCTCGCTCCTCTCACCGGTCGTGACCGCCTGGAGTGCCTTGAGGGAACCGTCATAATTCTGGAGTCGAGCCAGGCGGACGGCCTTCACGATCCCTTCGTCCTGCTGACGAATCGGATCCTTTAGTTCGGCTCTGGGCATCCCCAGGCGCATCATGAGCCAGAAAGGCTTGCCCTGCTCGATCGCCCCAGTCTGCCTGATGTCGCCCAGCAGAATGAGGCGAGCTCCGGTCATTCGGCTGATTTCGAGCAGCCGAATCGCCTGTCGGTTCCCGAGCTGGCCTGCTTCGTCAACCACAAGCACGTGGCTATCATCGAGCTTGGCCCCTCCAGTGGCGAGCAAACTCGCAACAGTGCGCGACTCGATGTTGGCTTTTTGGCCCAACTCGGCTGCGGCTGATGAAGTGGGAGCGAGGGCGATGAGGGTCGCTTCCTCGCCCACAGCTTCGCGCAACGCACCGACGATGGTCGATTTACCTGAGCCCGCAACTCCGTGGACGCCGACAACCCGATGGCTAGTCGTGCCTATATGAAGGAGCGCCGTCCTTTGTTCCGACTTGAGCTTATGAGCAATGCCGGCATCGCGAAGAGCCTCGACCGAAGCGAGCGGTCGAGCGTCGTTGAGCGCGAGCGCCAGGTGGTCGGCTAAGGCTATTTCCAGGCGCGCGGTCTTGCGTGTGGTCCGGCCCCGCGTATGGATTTCGTCCCCAGTGCGATACCGGGTTTCCAGTATCTTTGCCCGCGCCTGATGTTCCTCAACGACAGGGCGGACGTCCGAGAGGCGAACCTCCCCAACATGCGACGCCAATGCCGTCCGCAACAGCTGCCCAAGATTGTTGACGGCCTCCTTGCTTTCCGACTGGCGGATACCGAAAAGCATCGCGCGCGCGGCGGTCGCGGGCTCAACTTCGATCTTCCTCTCGCCGACTTTCTCAGCCTCCTTGCGGGTGTCCTTCACCGCCTCGGCATATTGCCCCAGTCTCCCCTCCCATCGCTGATGCAATTCATCGAGAGACACCTTCTGCTTGGGACCGCGTGTGACATAGAAGGCTTGCTGCCGCGCCGCCTGCCCGGTCAGACCATGTTCCTTCGCATGCGCCTCGATCTGCTCGGCGCGCTGGGACATCTCGGTGATCAAATCCTTGGGGACGCCCTTGATCTCAAAGAGGCCGCGTCGAGGATCGAACTCGACTTCATAGCCACGCTCCTTGAGAAGATGCGCCAGTTCGTTGCGATAGACCTGCCCCGCAGCCATTTGCTCGGCGAACATGGCGCGTGTCTCGAGACTGACCTTCTTTGCACCGTCACGTTCATCGGTGATGTTCAGGACGACGACATGGGTGTGAAGATGAGGATCGAGTTCGCGGGACGCATGTTCGGTGAAGCGGGCGTATATGAGCCGTCCGGTCGTCTTCTCGACAACCTCTCTGTCGACGCGATGCCGCATTGTGGCGTGCTCTTCGAGGTAGGAGAGCGCGACCCCGACCGCTCGCTCATGCGCCTGTATGATCCGATCGTCGCCTGCCACCAGCGCCATGATCGAGACCGATTTCGGTGCGTTGACCGCAAAATCCCAGCCCGGGTGATGTTGAATCTTGCCATCCTTGCGGCGCCGGCCAAGCTGTTGGTCATCAACCTTGCCGGCAAGAAGCTCCTTGAAGATGGCGGAATCGACTTTCCCTTCAAGGCCGAGCTCGGCCGCCACCTTGCCACCCCATTCGGAATGCTCGTCGGTCCCTTTGGTGTAATAGTCGCCGACGGTATAATATCGGGCGATGTTCGCCGGTTTCCCCTTCAGGCGAATGGGATTTATCATGCCGGCCTCGCCGCATTGCGGGCACCGTCATGTCGACCGTGCTGGCTGAGCCGGAACCCCGCGGGCTTGCCAAACAGCTCAAGCGGCGGTGGAGTAGGTGCCGGTTCGTCGTCCCCGGTCGGATGGGACGGCGCCATCGGACCTGTCTTTGGGGCGCCATCAGATATTCCTGTCTCTGGCGATGGCGGGGAAAGCGGCAGCTCGGCCTCATGCGGCTTGGGCTCGGTCCGGCGTCGTTTCTGGGCGCCCGCTTTCGGCCGAGCCGGGAGCGGGGACGCAACCGAAATGGAAGGCGTCGGTGGAGCCGCGACCGCCAGCCGAATGGGTGGCGCACCGCGCTCCTCGAACGCCTCGGCGACGGAGGCGACCTTGTGGTAGCTGTCCTCGAACCGTACCACCGGCAAGCTGCGTCCAAAGCGCAGATAGCCCATGAGGTTCGGCAGATTGGTGACCTCAGTGTGCATGACCAGGGGCCGCGTCACCTGCATGCGGGATAGGTTCACGCCATCGCGCATGTCGTTCACGCCATAGGACATGCCTTCGTTTGCTTCGACCTGCTCGACCTGGCCGAGGTTTTCACTGACATGCTTCGCTGTCGGTGTGTCGTTGGCCCTGAGCGCCACCCACGTCGAGCAGTAGCCGGTGATAGCGGCGGCATCCTGGATGCCATAGGTCGCTTCCAGTTGGGGGTAGCTCTGGAAGCCAAGGATGCCGCAGCCACCATATTTCCGGGCCCGGGCAAGGAAGTCGCCAAGCGAGGGCAAACGCTGGAGCGTCGGCAACTCGTCGATAACGCAATAGAGGCGCCGGTTGCGATCTGCTGTCATGCTCATGATCGCGCTGATCGCAATGTCGAGCCATACCGTGATCAGGGGACGGAGTGAAGGCAGCTGGTCTGCTTTCACCGTGATGAAAAGCCAACTGTCATCCTTCTCGTTGGCGACCCAGTCGCGGATCGAGAAGCCGTCGGCGGTGTCGTCGAGATAGGAGAAGCTGCGCATGACGGAGGCGAGCTCGGCCTGGATGCCGGCGCTGGTGCGCTCACCTTCGGTCGAGATGAACGCCGCTGCATCCGTTCCGGCGGCGAAGGCAGCGAGATCCTTCAACTTGGAGCGCAGCAAAGTGTCGAGAAGGATCGACACGAGGGTGCGTTCCTGACGCGCCAGCTTTCGAAGAACGGCAACCAGCGTGCCACGCGCGGCCTTCGCCCAGAAGGGATCGCCGGCCTTGTCCGGGATCGTGGATTCCGCGATCTGGTCGTAGTGATAGTCGCGAGGAACATCGACCCAGGGCGACCAGCAATCCGCCCGGGCGTCGAGCGGGTTCAATAGAACATCGATCCCGGGCCGGTAGAATTTTTCTACAAAGGTGCCAGCGGTGTCATAGACGATGGCGCGGCGCTTCCGCTTTCGAATGCCGTTCAGCATCTTGACGATGATGTTGGTCTTACCAGTTCCGGGAGCACCGCAAATGAGGATATGTTCCGGCTCGAAGGCGTCCGGGACATTGACGCCGCCGATCTCGAAACTGCCCTTGGCGTGGCGCCAGAGTGCGCGACGGACCTGGCGCACGGTGCCGAATCGAGCGCCGCGAAGGAACTGGTTTGAGCCGAGCCCCCTTCCCGTCCGGGTAAAGTAGAACCAGGCCCACCCCAGCATGGCGAGCGCGAACAGGCCGGAGAGCGCCGCTCCGTGGAGCAGGTAGGTTTCGAAGGCTTCAAGCGTCTTGTGAGCGAGGCCGGAATCGAGAAGCGCCTTAGGGCTGGTCCAGTATTGCTTGCTTTCCGGTGTCTTGAACAGGATCGGGGTGACGTTGCCAGGAACGGCATCCCCCATGAAGGCGGCCTGGCCGAGCTTCACCAGAACGAAGCGCTCGTACTCTGATGACTTTTCGAGCGCGTACCAGATGATGCCCCCAATCCAGATCACCAATCCTGCGAGGAAGGTTTGGTAGAAGACCTGCGTGGTCATGCGGACGTTGTGGACAATGGCTTGCCCGCCCCGCGTCCAGGAGCCGAGCGTGTCGTGGCGAAATATGCTCACGATCGGTCCTGCTCGGGATCGAGCAGCCCCCTTTCGCGGAGGAGCCGGCGCGCTTCACCCAACCCCTTCTGGAGGATGTCGGGCGACCGCTCACCAACCGATGTAGCGAGGATCGCGAAGGCCTGAATGACCGTCGCATGGAGTTCATCAAAGCGAGCATGATAGCCCGAAGGGTCGGTTCCCTCGAACCGCTCGAGGATGTCGCGACAATAGGTCGCGGTGCCGAGGCCCGCATTGCGCGCCTGGACAGAAAGGCGCGCATAGAGGTCATCGTCTATGCGGATTGTGATGCGTGCCAAGCGGCGGACTCCTTGTCCGACACGCCAGCAACGTGGTGAAGCACAGTCTTTATAGTCGATTTACGCCGTAATCTCAACAATTTATCGAAACTGCCATTGGCAGCCACAGAGTGCCAAGCGAGATCAATTGTTTAGGCCGGCAGCACTCCGGGCTTGGCTGCCAGCGGCAGTCGATCAGTGCCAAATCGGCAGCCGCTCTGTGCCGGAAAAAATTGGCTGAATTCCAGGCGATTCGCGGCCGCAGCACCCGTGCGTGGGGTGCATTCTCCCCGCCTCCGGCGTGCGTCCCTCGCCCGCAGCGTGCTTGCCCGCTGCGCCCGTCGATCCCGATCGGCACGGGCCTTCCCGTCAGGGGAGGCGCGCTTGATCGGCTGTGCTCTGTTTACGGGAAGGCGTTGCAAGCGGATGCTCCTTGATGGATAGTAGGAGTTGGCGGGCAGACCTCCTTTTTGGAAGGAGTCCAAACATGCCCAAGATGACGGAACGGGAACGGCTCGCGAAGATCGAGGCCGATCAGCGCAGTCTCGCACAGGAAGCCGAGACGGTGCGGCGCGGATTGCGCGCGCACTATGGGAAGCTCGCGACGGAGATTGCGGTCGAGAGGCTGAGCGAGCGCGAGTTTCGCGACGTGCTCGGCCAAGCGATCAGGGTCGGCGGCGGTGCCGCGCTGGCGGCGTTGAAGGCGCTTCCGGCCGCGTCCGATGATCCGCCTGCGCGGGGTGCGCCAATGAAGGCCGGGGCCGCCGCGCGGGGGAAGCCTGCCGCTGGCCTGCCCGCTGGATCGCAGGCAGAGAGCGCGAGCCAGGTGGAGGTGCATCCTTAGCGGAAAGGGGAGCGACGTTGGCGGGCGGAACGCCCGGCAAAAGGAGCGGCGCGGGAGAAACCGTTCGGGTTTCCCCCGCTCGTGCGACAAGCACGACAAGGGACCGGCAGCGGTAGCCCGCGCCGGTCCCCCTTTTGGGTTGGCCGTCCGACTAGGCCGCTATGACGCGGCGCTTGCGCTTGATCGGGACATCGGGTTCCTGATCGGTCCGCATGAAAACATGGGTCGGCACGCGGTGGCCTTTCTCCGGGTTGAACAGGTCATAGAGGCTCGACTGGATGCCGGAGCCTTCGCACAACAGCGCCTCGACCGGCATAAGCTCGGCAATGTCGCGGTTGCGCTTGAACCCCTTGCCCTTGCCTCGTCCATAGAGGCCGAACGCGATGCAGACGACGCCGCGTTGTGCCGCCCATGCGGCGGCGGCGGCGTCCACGCCCGCGCGCTGCCCGGTGGTGACAAGCACCATATTGGGAATACGCGTCCTGATCTGGTCAAGCCGGGTCCAGATGATCCGCCAATCGTGCCAGTCCTGCGGGCCGGAGACGACGACAACGGGGCCTTGCGGGTCGTAGCGATCGCGCCGCCGTTCCGATCGCGCGCGCAGGAAATCCAGCGCGCTGATCTGGCTGGCTGTGGTGACGTGGGACGCGCGCGATCCCCGAGCCGGGGACCAAGGGCGACCGGCACAGGCGCGATACATCGCCGCCGCATAGTCGCGCATGGCTTCCATGGCGGCGCGCTGTTCGGCGACCGACTGACATTCAAGCTGGGTGTCCTCCAGTTCCTTGTTGAACACCTCGCCCGGCTCCAGCCTGCGCGCCATGTCGCGGATAGTGTCGGCCAGCCTGTCCTCGCGGCTTTCGAGTTTGTTCGCGACGAAATGGAAGCTGTTGACGAAGCCCCATGCGAGTTCGGGCGCGAGCGGATCGAGACGCGTGTCGGTCAACAGGTCGAAGATAGCGGCGACGATGCCGCCGCACTCCGCCTGTGCCGTGAGCGGATCGGGCATGAGATGTTCGGCCGGTTCCTCGTCCGGCTCGATGATGGTGAGAGGCAGGGGATCACCGAACGATGCCACGAAATCGGGCGTGGCGGTGAGTTCGGCATAGAGTTTCGGCAGGTCGGCAAAGCTGCTAACGCTGCGCAAGGCCGTTGGCTTGCTCATGGGATGGGTTCCTTTGGTCGGGTGACGGTTTAGGGTCCGGGGAAGCGTTCCAGCGCTCCCCCGGCCCGCCTTTGATGCCGCTTAGAAGGGCGCCTCATCGTCAAAGCCGCGCCCGCCGCCGGTATATTCGCCGCCGGGGCCTGCGGTGCTGCCGCCGGAGAATCCGCCGCCCGACCGTCCGCCGAAACCGCCCTGCCGCTGGCCGCCGCCGGAGCGTCCACCAAAGCCGCCGCCCTGCGTGTCGCGGTCGCGCTCGCGCCGCCACTGGACGTCAAAGCCGTTCGTCTCATCCCCGAAAAGGGCGATGGGGAGCGGCTCGCGGAAACTCGGATCGTCGATCATGCCGGTAAGGACAACGCCGTCGCCGGATTTCTTGGGACGCTCCCAGACGGCGCCGATCTGGATTTCGTCGCCCGCGCGGTTCGTCTCGAAAATCTCGTAAACCGGGGCGCTGTCGCTTTGTCGATCCTCAACGCGGCGCATGATAAGATAGGGAAAACGCATCTCGCGCGTGGCGATCTTTCCGACAATGTCGCCAATGCGCTCGTCGAATTTTAGGCTACCGATCTTCATGACTTCATCCTTTCTCTTGGGTGTGGGCCGGTCGTATTGCCCGGCCGCATCCAAACCCTACCCCCTCCCCTCCACGAATTACATGTTATTGATTTCTTGACAGATTTTCATCGTATCTGGTGAGCCCGAGCTTCAACTGGCCGCGTCAGCGGCCCACAGATGACGAAGACGCACCGGCCGCGCAGCGGTCGGTTCCGCTTGAATGGAAAGGGAGCGTGGGCCGGCTCGATCGTCATCGCACCCGGAGCCGCCCTCGCAGGTCCGAAGGCGCAGGGCCGGGGCGGGGATGCAACAAGCACGAGAGCCTAGTGTAGCTTGCTGAAAATGGGCCGGCGCTTCTGCTGAAAGCGGACAAACGTCGCCGGCCCATTTTCAGCTAGCGGAGCTTGGCTCTGCAATTGTTGCATCCCCGCTCCGGCCCTGCAACGCGCGGAACCTGCGAGGGTGGCGAAGGGGGTGATGCGATCGGGCTGGCTCCACGATCCGCATCGCGCGACTAGCGCGATTCCTTAGGCGAAGCCTGCATGGCGCTGGTCGTGCGGCTGGGCTCTTCGGTCGAGGAGGAAGCGCTCCGCCTGCCTCGCGCACCCGCGGAAGGGATCGTGACCGCGAAGCGGACAAGACCCCGCAGGGGGCTTGGTCGGAGCGCAGTGGAGATAGAGCCCGGTGCCCGCTTGCGGGCATCCGCCACGACGCCCGGGCTTTCACTCAATCCAGCGCATAAAGATGCGGCGCGGCGTCGCCTTGCCATATCCCGTTTTGGAAGGAAGGCGAGACAGCGTCGAAACCGGCGTCCAGCCAGAGCCTGTCGAACATCTCGTTGAGGGCAAACGGCTGCATCGCGGCGGCATTGGAAAGCACGACCTCTCCGAGCATCAGGGCGGGCCGCTTGAGGAACCTGCTCGATCGCGTGGCGAGCAATTCGACATCGTCGAGACCTTCCAGTCCGGCGTGCAAGAGCATGGGGCCATCGAGATCGCAATCGAGCGCGAGGCCTGCAAGACGGGTGGTGGCGTCGAGGATGCGTGCTTCAAGCCTGCGCCCATCGACAGCGATGGAGGGATCGTCATCGACGCGCTCGCCGACGGTCACGACCAGCTCGAAGAGACCGGGGCGGACCAGACGCGTCGACCAGAGGCATTCCCGATTGGGACGGTCGCCTACACGGCGCAACGGTCCATGGCACCCCCAGGAGTCGGCGGTGCTATGGGGCTCCCATTGATTGTTCGGAAATCCGGCGGGGACGAATTGCGGCCGGCGCGCGACAATATCGTCATGATCGAGCGGGCAGCCATCGATTGCCGCGAATGGGGCGAGCCGGACGGTAAGGCGCGGCAGCGAGACAACCGCCGGACGCTCCCCGCGCGTGGTCCGGGCAGCGAGGTCGGCGACCATTGCCCGAGCCGTGTCGAGGCGGGGATCTTGTGCGGCCGTGGTGCTGCGCTCCGCCAGAACCGGGTCGATCATGGCGCGGAGATAGCCTTCGAGACGGTGCCCGAGGGCGTCACGGGCGCGACGGCGCTCGGGATCGGCGAGATCGGGGGGAACCTCGTAGCGCGTGGGATGCCGAAGGTGACGCAGGTCGAAGGGGAGGTCCTCGGGGGGACCGAAAGCGGTGTTCATGAGAAGGAGGATGCGCTCGTTACCCTTGGCCCGGCGGGCATAGCCATATTCGGCCATGACATTGGGATTGGGGAGCAGCTTGCCGCTGTCGGCGCGACCGATGAAGCTCATGTCGGCGACGAAGATGTCGCAGGCTTCGATCTTGTCGAGGATGGTCTGGGTGACTGGCGGCGTTCCCGGCACGCCGCTGGTGTCGCTGTCGATCAGCACCGTCACACCGAGTTCGTCGGTGAGCGCCATGGTCGCATGATCGAGGGCGCGCCGGATGAAATCGCGGCACAGCTTCGCGTCACGATCGGCCTGCCAGGAATAGAAGATGCGAACGGGGTTCATCATCCGCCTCTAGCAGGGAAGCCAATGCTTGCTGAGTGACGTCATGGAGGTCAGGCCGGCCCGATCCAGAGCAATTCGAGGAGATGTGCTTGGCGCTGCCATGCCTCGATCTGGACCTGCTTATCCTGATGGGAGCGCAGATCATCGCCTGTTTCCAGCCGCCAGACCGGTCCATTCTCGACCTCGAACAGCGGTCCCCGACTGGTTATGCGGACGATACCGCGCAGGCGAAGTGGCGCCTTGCCCCCGGTCATGCACGAACGCCTTCGGATGAGACGGCGACGACTGCGCAAGAGGGAAGAAAGATCACACGGACCATGCTCCATCCATGACACAATCAAGATCGCCGTTGCAATCCTGTTCGATTTATGTTCTCAATCCGCACGGAGGAATCGGCCATGATCCGCGATTATCTTGCCGCCTATGATTTCAACCTGCCGCTCGACGATGCGGCGGTGGATCCCGAGCTGCCGCTGGTGCGCCGGCGGCTGGCCAGCCTTGCCATGAGCGAGGGTCTGGATGGCGGCTATTATGAGGCACAGGAACTTGCCGAGGCGTTTCTCGACGCGGCGCGCGAGGCGAATGCCGAAATCGAGGCGGACGACAGCCCGGCGCGACTTCGGTTGCGGGATATCCTTGAGCGCGACCTCGACTATCAGCGTGAACTGTTCGAGGAAGTGTGCGAGCTGCCGTTGGCGGATGCGGCCGGGCATCTGTGCTGGCTCACCGAACTGATGAAGCAGCGCGCGGACATGGCCCGACCGATCGCGGCCATTCTCGGCCGCTAGAACGCGCGCGGGGAGACGGGGACTGTGATGCCCATCTTCTTGATCGCGTCGGGATAGATGACCGTTGCGTTTCCATCCACTTGTCCAGGTCGCCGATATAGGCGCTGATCGACGGACTCGACGCGATCGCCTCAATGAGTGCCAGGATTTCGAGATAGACGAGGTTGAGCTGAACCTGCTCACCTTCGGAACTGACGATAGTCATCGACAGGTGGGACCAGGCCCGGTCGATGGCCTGCTCGCTTTCATGTTTTCGGCGGTCGGAGACATGGGCCGACTTCTTGTCCCCCACATATTTGACGACTTCGCGCCGGCGGACGGGGGTTCCGAGGATCGAGAAAGCGAGGCCTTCGAGATAGTCCGAGAGCGAGACGTCGGCATCATCGCGATAGGCCCAGGCACCCGGCGGCGGCGGCGCGATTCCCTTGATGGAGAATTCCGCGGCGATCCCCTCGAGCCGGTCGCCGGCCCAGGGATAATTCCCGCACGAGAGAAGCACGGCCGGATGGATGGGGTTGAAGTCGAGCATGCGGGCCTGAACGCGCAGCTCGGCGTGGGGCGGACGAATGCGTCCGGCGTTGAACAGGTCCCGTTCGCACAGCATCGGGAAGCCAGCGGGGACATTGGGCACGCCAGAGGCAGCCAGAATCACTGATACCACGGGCCATCTCCCTCGCCCGCACAGGTGCGATTTCGAAAGTAGAGCAACATGCTCGATTTGGCCGAAGCATTTCGATGGAATGGGCGCTTTCCTCGCCATGCCGAAGGGTGTCGCTGCGACCAGCTACCCCAAGCACTCACCGTGCCTACTGACACCTGGCGCCCGCCTTGATATGAGTGAACGAGGATCGAGGGGGGAAGCGGTGGCGCGTCGGGTATTCTTTAGCTTTCACTATGACCGTGACGTTCGACGGGTCGTGCAAGTCCGCAATTCCTGGGTGGTTCGTCCAGGTGGCGAAGCGCAGCCTTTCTATGACAAGGCAGAGTTCGAAGAGGCAAAAAGACGCGCGGGCGGCATAGAAAAATGGATCGAGGAGCAGCTCAAAGGCACGTCCGTGACGGTGGTGCTGTTTGGCGCGGAGACGTATGACCGCGAATGGGTCCGGCACGAGATCAAGAGAAGCTACGAGCTTGGGAAAGGCCTATTGGCCATCGACATCCATAGCGTAAAAGATCCGCAACTCGGGACTGATCGACAGGGGACCAACCCTCTCAGCTATTTTACAATAAAGCAGAATGGTCGAGATATTCCGCTGTCGAACCTATACGGGACGTATGATTGGGTTCGGGATAACGGCTATGCCAACATGCCGGCTTGGATCGAAACTGCAGCAAAAGCGGCCGGTCGCTGACATCAATGAGTATTTATGAACTGGCCATACTTGGCGCCGCAACGCCAGAGGAGCGCGCGACACTGACAGCGACGCTCACCGATATCGTTTCCGACTTTGGATTGACGTTGGGGGACGATATAGTTGTGCATAATGCGGAAACGCTGGGTGGGCGGCACAGGCCAGCAGCATTCGCAGGTGCATATTTTGGAGGAAATGCCCAACAAGATCTCGAAGCGGCCCAGGACCTGATCCAAGCGAGCGCGCCCATCATTCCCACGACTGCCGCTGGCGCAGACTTCAATGCTCAGATCCCCCAGTGTCTCCAGCCCATCAATGGGCTAACGCGGCGCGCTGACGATCCAAATATGACTGAACTCGCGTCGGCAATGCTGGAATGTGTGGGTTTGCTTCGTCGACAGCGACGGGTTTTTGTGAGCTATCGGCGCGTGGAGTCCCGAGCAGCTGCGTTGCAACTTCACGATCTCCTTGCGTCCCGCGGCTTCGACGTATTCTTGGACACGCACGACATTAGGCCCGGCGATCCGTTCCAAGATGTGCTTTGGCATAGGCTCGTCGATTCTGATGTTATGGTTATGCTCGACACGCCCACCTATTTCGATAGCCGCTGGACTCGACAAGAAATAGGAAGAGCACGCGCGAAAGAGATCCAGGTCCTTCGTGTAATTTGGCCTGAGCATACGCCAAACAAGCTGACCGATCTTGCAGAGACTATATATCTTGATCCAGAGGAACTCGAAGGGCCGGATGGCCCAATAGTAGCCCAAACGGCGGATACAATCGTCCTGGAGGTCGAGCGGCTACGAAGCCGCAGCATCGCATCTCGATATATGTCGATTACCGGCAAACTTCGCGCTGACGTCGAAAAAATTGGTGCGTCAGTGGAAGGCGTCGGCGCACATCGGGCCGTCGCCGTGCGGTTGCTGGACGGCGAAAAGATCTGGGCATATCCGATCGTCGGAATCCCCACGGCTGAAATTTTGAACGATGTGGCCGATAAGGCGCGACGAGCGGAACAGCAGGAGATACCGGTACTGGTCTACGATCATATCGGCATCCGTGATGCATGGAATGCTCATCTCCGATGGCTTGGGGAGCATATTCGCGCGGTCCGCACGATTAAAGTTTCCGAAGCCGGATGGGTTCTTGCAGCATGGGAGAACTGACCATGACTGAGGCCATTTTTCTTTCGGCAGGCGTGCCGGATCCGAAGCGAGGCCCACAATATGCGGCAACCGCCGACAGTGTCGCGATTACCGCCGCAGTCTCCGCTTTGGTGCACGTCACGCTAGGACGCAGGCTGCTTGTTTGGGGTGGTCAACCCGCAATCACACCGATGATCTGGGTGGTCTCGCAAGACATAGGAATAAATTACGGACACTGGGTCCGGCTCTACCAGTCTCGCCATTTCAAGGACGAGTATCCCGAGGACAATGAGCGGTTCAACAACGTGGTTTATACGGACGAGATTGAGAAGGATCGGGAGAAGAGCTTGCTGGCCATGCGTGAGCGCATGTTTTCCGAACACAAGTTCAAAGCGGCAGTTTTCATTGGGGGTATGGGCGGGATTGTACAAGAATATGAAATGTTTCGACGCCTGCAACCGGATGCTGCAGTGATACCAGTAATCTCCACGGGTGGCGCGACGCTTGAAGTCGGGGCTCAGGTTGAGGCTCTAGCGCCCGACCTAACGGAAGATCGCGACTATGTTGCATTATTTCATCGCCACCTTGAGGTTTCCGTCCGGGAGGAGCGCTTCGAAAGTCCAGCCCTCCAACCGACTGTCATTGAGGAGCGATTTTGGCAGCCGCCAGCCTCTGCTTAAGCCGGGCTGAGGAGTTCCTCACTCACCAGCCAGCCACTCTCTAAGCTCAGTGGCAGTATTCCTCTTCTCGTCGAGAACCATCCAGACACGCTCTTGATGACCTTGCAAATCCCCCCAAACGATGCGGCGGTACAATCCTAGATATTCCCAAGATGCCCAAGCTTGCTCATCCGAACCATCGGATGCTGGGAAAAGCGCGATTTTCGGCAATCCCTTATAACCGTCAGCAACGCCTAATTCCCAAGGAACCCAACGACTATCCTTGCTGTTCTTGCTCGCAAGAAGGACGAAGCGCTTAGTTTGGCGAATTCGGCTCTTCAATAGTCCCGCCGTTTCCTCCGTCGTGTATGGAGGCATTTCCGGGTCGATTTCATCGACATAAACTTTGGCTCCATGCCCTTCCAACACACGAATAGCACCAACGACGAGATCATCGTCCTTGCTCGAGTGTGAGAGAAATGTAGAATCGGACAGAGCGCGGGAGGAAGCGGATTTTCTAAGGCTTGCTTGTTCGTTAATATTTAATTTGCTGGCGAAATTACGAAGCTCAGATTTCGTAATATGTCTAATCATTCCAGTGGCTCTATGATCGAATGTCGCGTGGCCGTGTGAAGCTTCCGAACCTCAGTTATTTGCACGGATGGTTATTGCTTCCTCAATCCAAGCCTCGATCCCATTCTTAATCGAGTCATAGGTAGATTTGCTATCTGATCCGGAAGGGGTAACAAGTTTCACAATGGAGGAAAGCTTCTTCCCTGTATTGGCGTAGCCTATTTCGTCAAATGGATTGCCGCCTGCCACACACGAGTTCCCATCGTGACCGAGTAGTTTGTTTATCCGGATACCCACCACGCCTTTGCTTGCGTCCCAGCCTTTGACGATTTCGCGGATCACCCATGGCCGGTTCGCTGTTTCAGAACCGACAAGTACGACTACGCAACTCTTGCCGTACATGTTGTCATCGATCCATTTCTCGATGGAGGCGTTGCCCTTTCGCTTTACCTCTTCCCATGCGTTCGCAGTGCAAAGGGACTGCCCTTCGAGGGCTCCGATGTTACGCACCTGCTGGGTACGCCAAAAATCGTTCGCGAAGTGGAAACTGAAGAAAACGCGCCGCGCCATAAGTCCCCCTTTTGTTCTCCAGCTTTGTACAGGGGCCGCCATTGTTTCGCCAGAGAAATCGATTCCGAAACGAACGCCTTGAAAGACAAGCGCCACATTTTTGTGCAGCGCCTTATCTGGCGCACAAGCGTCGCTACGCGACGCGAGGGACGGGCCGACCACCGCCAGCTCTTTGGGTTGGCGCGGCGGTCGGCCCGTCCCTCATCGCGAACAAAGGATACAGTTTCAACATCTGGACCTAAGGAGCAGCTATGCCGGTTGAACGCGATCGAGGGGAGTGTCGCATTGGTCAGCAGGTTCTCGACCAACGAACCATAAGGCGGCCAATGCTTGAACCGTTTCGGCTCGTAGCGGACGATAGGGTTTTCGATGCCATGCTCGTCCATCCAGGTGCGGAACAGCGGCACATAGGCCTCGGTCTCCGGGCGCTCGCTGCCGGTGTCGGCCATCAGCACGACGTCGGGGGGCTCGCCGCGTGCCGCCAGTTCTATGATCATCGCGGTCGAATCGACGCCGGCGCCCCAGGCGGCAATGACGGGCTGACGCCGCGCCATCACCGTGCATCCCAGGGAACGGCTTCCCATTCACCGTTGAGCGGCAGTGGGAGGGATGCCTTCTCCTCATCGGTGAAGGTGTCATAGTCGTCGAGCTGCCAGCCGGTGGCGTTCGACCAGCACAGCTCTGGATTGGTCGTGTGGAAAATGATCCAGCCCATGGTTCATTGTCCTTTTTTGAGGGTTGGGCGGCAGAGTCTGCCGGGAGGCCTCGGCGAGCGGGCGGACGGCCCTCTGGCGTCGGGATGGGACGAAGCGGGCGCGCAATCAGAGCGGGCGCGGCAGCACGACGACGGCGCCTTTCGGGCGAGTTTCGATGACGCGTGCCGGCTGGATCGGATCGCCGGCGCGCATGCGTGCTCGAAGAGCGCGAGACGTGGCCGGGACAGGAAGCCCGGTCCATGAAGGCATCGTGAGGAGGGCGCTGCCGCGCTGCCTGGTCAGCCAGGCTCGGTCGGTTCTGCGGCGATGGCAGGCGAAGAGCAGAAGCACGCGAGCGGCTCGCTGATCAGGTCGGCACCAGCCACTCGCGCGCCGGCTGCCAGCCGAGAATGTCGCCGCCGCTATCCGAGACAGCGTCGCCCGAGATGTCGCGCCACGGAGAGCGCGGCCGATAGTCCGGCATGTAGCGCGCAGTGAGCAACTCGAAAGTCGCGCAAATATAGCCGCTGCGGCGGATGCCGAGCACCGGGTTGCTGTTTTCGGGGAGGGCCGTGAACACCGACACGAAACCGGCGGGGATCGGGCTGATCAGCATGTCGACCATAGTGCGTGCGCGACGGATTTCCAGTTCGCCAGCCTCGCTGCTCCAGGGTTGAGCGTCGATGTCGAAGAGATGGGGATCCCGCTGCGAGGGCGAACGGGAGAATTCGCCGGACCAGCAGTCCTTGCCGGGATAGAGCGCGGTGATGTCGTCGGTGAGGCCCGGATCGCCGGTTTCGCGCCGCAGCCAAGCGACCATGGCAGGCGTAAGCTTGCCGGAGAGCGGATATGCGGCGATGGGCGTCGCGTCGAGTTCAGGGAATTCGACAAGCCACCATTTGGCGCGATGGTGAAGAACGATGCCGTAGCAGTGACGCACGCGGGCGGGATCGCCGTTCTCGGCGGCGCGCTGCACCTCGAAATATCGTCTGGCGTGATTTGGGGTCGGCATGGCGAACTCCTTTCGGATGAGTCTCGGGCGATCGGCGACCCTGGCGATGCAGCCGCTCCGGGACGCCACACGTCTCCGCCTCCTCCCCTCCGCATGTGCGTTGGCGGGATCATCGCTGCCGCGGCGCCAGCCTGAAGCAGGGCATTCGGTTGCTCTCCGCGAAGGAGGCGTCGATCCGCGTCAACAATGGGAGTGCGGCTCCCGTGCTCAGCCGAAGCGGCTGCCATGCTCGGTGAAGGTGAAATCGTTGGCGCGGATCGCGTCGTCGACCTGGGCATCCGCGCTGCGATAATCGTGCTCGGCTTCGAGCTGGCGATGGAGCCAGCGGGCGAGGTCGCGCAGCGCATCGATGACGATTTCCTCGTCGGCGAGGCTGAGATCCTGGCCGGATGGACTGTCGCGGAAGACCGCGATCCGCATGCTATATTCGTGGCAATAGCGGCCTATGTGCTGGATCGAGGCGCGGAGCTGGTAGAAATTGCGCCGTTGCACCTCGAGCAGGCTATCGGCGATGCCGTGAAGCTCTGTGTCCTTCGGAGCATGTTCCCGGATGCTGCGCGCCATGTCGCGCGCGTAGCGATACTCGCCTTCGAAGCAGGCGCCGTCGCCCTGGCTCGAGAAGCCCGAGAAATAGATTTTCGGCTTGGCGCATGATCCGCCGCCCATGAGACGGATCGATCGCATCGCGAGCGACAGCCCGAGAATGGCGCTGATCCGCGCGAAGTCGTCGAACTGGAATTCATACCAGTCCTCGTCGAAGGCGCGGCGGCGATACCATTCGCGGGCGTGCTCGCGGGCTCCTTCGTCCAGCTCGTCGAGCCGATAGACCAGGGTTTCGATGACCTGAGGCATGGTCGGTCTCCTGTGATGGTGACGCGCAACCCGGCGGCGCGCGATCTCGCGGGCGAGAAGCGAACTCGGCCGGTCAGGCGATGTCGCTGCCGGGCACGGGGGTCGGCTGCGCGAGCACCGCGTGGACGTCGATCTTGGTGGCGCCGGAGTCGCGGCGCTGCGCGATATCGAGGGCGGTCGAAATATCCTCGGCGGGCACTGTGCCGATCCAGCGCCCGGGGCGGCCGCGTGACGTGCAGTAGCCCGCCTCGATGCCATAGAGCGGCATGGTCACGCTTCCGCCTGGGCGTCGAGGGTGGCGAAGATCGCGCCGACCCACTCGGGATTGCACGGAATCTCGGCGGCTTCCCAATGGCCGATCGTGGCTTCCACGCGGCTGCCGTCGGTCTCGAGGATTTCTCGGATCCGGTCCTCATCGACGCCTTCGACATCATGATCGAGGACGGCTAGGGAAACCGGCGCGTCGGCATGAACCTCGGACACCAGTCCTCCTGCGATGGTCACGACGATGCGCGGCTCGGGCGCCGTGACGATGACGTTCAGCCGCTCGCACAGTGCGTCGATCTCGGCGGCGGTGAGAGGCGGGAAGCGGCCTTCATCGGTGGCGATGTCCTCGAGATGCGCAGGACAGGTCTGCTGCTGAAGCATCCGCAGGCCCGTCAGGATCGCGGCGAGTTCCCGGTCGGTCGGCGTAGGGTTCATGATAACATTCTCCTTGGGTGCGGGTTCGGAGGCGGCCGACACGGAATGTCGACGGCGAGGTGGCGCAGGTGCCAGGCCGGCGTCGGGCACCGGCGCACGGTTGAAGGTCCGGCTTCTGTCGTTATCGCGTGCCGCCGGCGTGATCTGCGGACTGGCGCGTCAGGCGAACGGCACATTGTAGTCGGGGTCGCAGCCGGACTCGCCGGGGTATCGGCCTTGCGGGTCGCAGAAGAGGACCTAGAGGACGTCGTAGCGTTCGTGGCCGAGATATTGCCCGACCTGCAGCGTCCAGAAGGCCCGGACATGCTCGGTCGTCGGGCGGATGCGGACGGGGAACGTGCCGCCCAGACTGATGTCGCCCTCGAGCGGACGCTTTTGCTCGCGCATGCGCTCGCCCAGCTCGTTCAGGACTGACAGGACCGTCCTGTAGGCGAAGTTGCCGATCAGCAGCAGCTCGGGAAGCTGATGGTTCGCATTGCCGATCGTATAGGCGAAGCCTGGCTCGTCATGGTCGCCAAATATGGCGAACACATGCTGTCCGAATTGCGCGATATTCTGCGCGACGATCGGCATCCTGCCGGGGATCGTGTTCATAGGCGTCTCCGTGAAGCGGGAAGCCAGCACCGGCGTGACACGCGACGATGCCGGAACGGCGGAATGGGGCGCAGACTGCTCGCAGGGTTCGTGGCCGGCGGCATGATCGCGCCCCGCCCCAACCTCGCCCCCTTCCCTCCCGCAGCGAGAGTCCTCAGACCGACAGGTTGGTGAGCCGGACCATATAGTGACTGGGGGCACACGGATCGGCGCCGAGACTGGTGCGGCAGGCTTCGACGATGCTGTCCCAGATGGGTGCCGGCATGTCGGAATCGCTTCCTTCGCCGCAGAGGCTCGGATCGACGAGCACGATCACGTCCGACCATTCGTCGGGCTCGCCGCCGCGATGCCAGGTGAACTTGGGCCGGTCATCCGCGAGCCAGGCGCGGAAGGCGGGATCGGCGAAGAATTGAGGGGCGTTGATCACGAGGCCTCTGCACCGGTGCATTTCCATGGGGAATTCCTTTCGGGAGGCCTGCAGCGCTGAAGCGAGACAGGCGCGTTGGGGATCTAAAAGCGCAGGCCAGCGGCGAAGCTGCGCAATTGGTCGGTCATCGCGGCGCGCAGCCGGGCGCGGTTCGAGATGACGATCTCCGGCTCGAGCGGCGTTCCGGCGGCCGTGTGGTATCCGCGTGCCGGCGCGCCGGTCGCGTCCTCGATGACGATCCGATGGCCGCGCGGCTCGGCTGGCCCGGCATAGCGGGCGGTGAATTCGCCGAGACGGGCGGTCAGCCCTGCGGCGAGCTTGCCCCAGCGGATATGGCCGGCGGCGAACTGGTCGCCCGGCGCGCGGCCGCGGGCGAGCCAGATACGGAACTGGGCGCGCTGCTGGATCACGGAATTGCGCGTGCGCTCCATGTTGCGAGCGATGGGAAGGCGGTGGACTGCGGCATCGACGCAAGCGAGATCGTCACCCTCGGCCGCGACCAGGATATCGTCGATGTCACGGCCGGAGAGCGCCGAAGCGAGATCGATCGGGCCTCGCTGTCCGGCGACGGGTTCCGTAACACGAATGCCCGCAGCCGGGTCGGCGACCGCCAGCAAAGCGGCATCGGCGCCGGGCGTCGCGCGAAGGAGGTCGAGCAGGCCGATCGCGCCAGCGTCGAACTCGGACCTGCCGATCAGGATCAGGCGGCGGTGCCAAGGGCTCGGGGCCGGCTTGTCGCTCGGGATCGGCCAGGCGCTCGGCCGCGGGCGCGCCGCAGCGGCCACGATGATCGGCGCCGGTGCTGCGGCGAGGCGCTCGGCGGCAGCGAAGGCGCGCCGCGCGCCGTCGAAAATGTCGTCCGGACGCCCGCCGCCATCGTGAAAGCCCTGGAAATAGGCGCGCCGGCGCTGATCGAGCTCGGCGGCATGATCGCGGTCCGAGAAGCGGGCATTCCATCCGGCGCCTGCGGCATATCGCCCATCGGCGTAAGCCACCGCGGCGTCCCAGTCATATCCATGGGTGTCGCGCGCGTGCAGGATGGCGGCATAGCGGCCGTGCTGGTCGCCTTCGGCAACCTGCCGTTCGGCGAAGGCGAAATTGCTGCGCTGGCGCTCCTGCTCGGTTTCGAGCCGGATGGCTTCGAGCAGCGGCTGGAGCTTCTGCACGCGCTCGCGGACGCGGGCCATGCGGGCTTCGACAGGCGCATCGTTGGGCAGGTCGGGGAAGTGCTGCCAGGCGTCGGCCAGCGCGGCGGCATGGTGCGCGGGGCGGCCGCGCGCCATCCAGCACCCCGCGTCGGCGGGGTCGAAATCGTCGGACATGGTGAAATCTCCTCGCGCTTGCGGTCCTGTCAGCGGACCGGCGGGCTCCGTGTGGGCAGCATCTACGCTCGCCGCGGTCGGGAGGGGGCGATCGGGCAGCTTGGCGGCGATCTCCTCGTCGGTCAGCGCATCGAGTTCTTTGAGGATGGTGCCAGTGCCGGGCTCCCAGATGCGGATCATGCGCTTTGTGCGATGTTCCTCGGGGCAGTCGGAAGCGACCATTTCGCCGAGCCGGCAGCGAGCGTCGCGAAGGGTGAACGACCAGACGGCCTCGAGCAATTGGTCGCGTGTCATGCCGGTCGTGTCGCCCGTCTCCCACAGGATGATGGCCGCACGCATGGCGTCGAGCGCGGCGCGGTCGGAGAGGTCGCAATAGCCGTGGAACCAACGCTTGCGACCGGCGATGGCAATCTCGAAGAAGACCGAGCCGACAGTGCCGGCCTTGAGTTCGGACATGGCGAACATACCCGAGCGCATGAAGATCGGGGGCAGCACCTCGAGCATCGTCTCGAAGGACGCCTCATGGATCTCGAACCACTGGCCGGCATAGCCTTGACCGGACATGCGATCCTGCTCGGAGCAGTCGGGGGGCAGATTGAGCAGCTCGAACATGAATTCGTGCGAGGCGATGCCGGCGAAGATCTTCGTGAAGGTCGGATCGATGCGCATGATGGTGACTCCGGAAGGATGCCGGGCGCGCTGATGCGCGGGCAGCGCGGGAATGGCGGATCGGGATGCGGGATCAGGCTGCGAGCGCGAGCAGCGGCAGGGCGGTGACGTCGCCCTCGATCGCGGCACGGTCGAGCACGGGATAAGGCAGGCTCGGCACTTTGCGAACCGCAAGGCGCGCTGCCTTGGTCAGCGGGAATACATAGACGTGGTTACCGGGATGGCGGCGGCGGCGCAGGAGCCCGCTGCGTTCGAGCGAGGCCAGCCATTCGGCGCGGTCCTGCCCGAAGTCCGGCGGCGTGGCCCCCGCCTGCACGAGCTGGTCGATCGCATAGCGCTCGCCGGTCTCGCCGGTGCGGATCTTCGAGAGAGCGCGCGACGAAACGGGCCGGCCGTTGGGAAGGAGCAGGTCGTAGCGCGATGTCGAGCGCCCGACATAGCGGCTGCCCATGGTCGCATAAAGCTGGCCGACATGACCGGGTAGATAGATGCGGCCATCGGCGTCGACGCGACGGACGGGGTCGGCATAGGAGATGATCGAGAGGATTCCCGGCCGTTCGCGGCGCAGCAGCCGGAATGCCCGCGACACGAGGAAGCTCTCGCCATTGCCGCCGATGTCGTCGAGAAGCACCAGACGGCCGAGATCGCAGGCCGAAAGCGGATCGCCGAGCCCAGCGCTCTTGGGCACCGAGGCATTGTTGATCGGCACCGAAAAGGTGCAGACGCCGGCAAGTTCGGATCTGCCGCCGGGTCCGTTGCGGAAGAGCCCGACCGCGAGACGGCAGACCGGCATCGAGCCCGCATAATGATGCGCTTCGACAAACGGGGTGGCATCCCGCCTGGTGTCGATCACGTCGACGGCTAGGCGGCGCGGGTCGATTTCGCTGGCGGACGGCACGAACGATGCGCGCCGGTCGCGCCAGCGTTGGGAGCGGGTGGTGATCATGACGAACTCCAATGGTTCGTCCCCCAACCACCCCCTCCCCTGCGATTTTTCCGGCGGCCGCCGGGGTGCCCTTACCAGTCGAAGGTGGCGAGCTGGTCGACCGGGCTCGCGTCGCGGTCGAACAGGATGTGTTGGCATCCTCGGCTGCGGCCGAGTGCCAGCGCGGCCGAAAGGTCATCGGGAATACCCGCGCGCTCGTCTCGCTCGATCGGGCGAGTTTGAACCAGCCAGCCATAGTCCGTATCGGACGCGCCGAGCGGCCGGTTCTCGGCGGTTTCGCTTGCCCAGCCGTCGAGCAGGTCGGCTGTCGCCTCGCTCAGATGCGTGGTGGAAAGAACGAGCGTGAGCTCTATTTCATAGGGCGGAGCCGCCGCGGCCTCGGGACCGCTGATCGATATGCGCCCGGTCGAGAGATATTCCTCGAAATGCCGGTCGAAATAGAGGCTGGCAGCCTCCTCGTCGGAGACGGTGGACGGGTCGCGCTCGCATTTGATTTCGCTCCAGCATTCCCGGCAGAATTCGGCAATCTCGGCCATCAGCGCCTCACGAGAGAAGGCGGCGTAGAAGTTGTTGCCGTGGCGGTGCTCGATATGGCCGACATGAATGTCAAGCGACCAGGGCAGGTCATGGGCTTCGAGCCGCGCTTCGGCAGCGGCAAGATCCTCGATCAATTGATCGCGCGCGTCCGCGTCGAGGTCATCGGGCGTTTCGAGCGCGGCGCGCGCCCGGGCGATCAACTGGGCGTGATCATGCTTGGTGATGTGGAGCATGGCGGGAACCTCAAGTGAATGCCGCCGAGAGAGAGCCCGGGCAGGCAGGAATGGGAGGGTGCGAGCGGATCGGCGCTGGCGGTTGGAAGCGCTCTGGCGTCAGGCTTCGGGCAGGGCCGGGACCCAATCGGCGAGATGGTTGGACTCGGCGCCGCAATTCTCGCAGCTCGTGCTGTCGTAGGTCGCGACCAGGTCCCAGGACTGGGATGGGACGTCCCATTGCACGCAGGCGTCGCGGCTGATGGCGGTGCTCCCGCAATGTCGGCATTTCGGCATCATAAGCGCTGTCGTGGGTGGCGGCCGCTCGGGATCGTCCGGCTCGATCGGCTCGATGGCGATGAGGCAGGCGAGATCGGGAATGAGAGGGTTGGAATATGCGCTCCCGAGCGCGAAGGCGCGCGCGATGGCATGGATCTCATCGGATGCACCGACGGTCACGGTAAAGACTTCCTCGGCGAAGGCTTCGTAGCCAGTGAAATAGGTGATGCGCACGTCATAATCGCGCGCGCCGGGAATGGCGGTCGTCATGGCTGGATCTCCGAAAATGGCGCCGGTGCTGGGCCGGCGCATAGTGGTCAGAAGGGAAGCGAAAGTGGCTTGCCTTCGAGAGCAACGGCGGACCGGCTCATATCCTCGAAACTGGACCGCCAATCCGGGCTGTCGTCGGAGCGATCGATCGCGAAATTCTCGGCCTGGATCGCGTTGGGCGCTTCGAGCGTGTAGATTTCCTGGGCGATCGCCTCCTCGCCCGAATAGATGGTGACCAGCACCGAAAAGGAATCCAGCGGACCGGGCGCGGGTGCGCCATAGACGGGCCGGTAGTATTCGCTGTCGAAGCGGCGATGCAGCACGCGTTTGGACGGCTGGCGCTGGGCACTGAGCTGGTTTAGCACCGCCTCATAGCCGTCCCGGCGCCGTTGTTCCTCGGGGGCGTTGCCGACTGGCCCCTGTGCCACCCGCGCATCGAGATCATAGAGGCACGAGGCGAGGGTTTCGACGGCTCGATCGAGCAACGGATTGCCCGGAGAGCTCAAGACCTCGGCCGAATAATAGATTGCGCAGGCGAGGTCGGGAACGCGCAGGTCGAAATAGACGCTCCTTTGCGCCAGCTGGAGGGCTTCGGCCTCCGCCCATTCGATATTGGTCACATCGACCGTGAATTCCTCCGTGGCGAACACCATGACGCCGGAGAGGAAAGCGATGCCGACAACATAGTGTTTGGGCAGATCTTCGACGGGTAAGCCGGGCGGCCCGCCTTCGTGCGCGAACTCGGGCGGAATGGCCAAGGCGGGGACGCAATAGGCCGTATCGTTGCCCGGCCAGACGCCCGTCAGATAGGTGGGGCCGGCGGATTCATAGTCCTCCTTCTGGTTGAACCAGTCCTCGTCGTCGATGGCGAGGCGGCAAGCATCCGCCAAGGTTGGCGCGTCATAGGTGCGGTGGCGGAACATAGGGAGCCGGTAGGTGCTCTCGATGGTGAAGCTGGGCATGGCGGCGCTCCTCAATTCGCTTTTTCAAGGAGTTTGCGGGCTTTGCCTTCGAGCAAAAGCCGGTCGTCCTGGTGCGGCTTGCCGCGCGCGACGGCGGTGATTCCCTGCACGAAATCGTAGAGCGATTCGGCCGGATGGCCTTCCTCGTCGAGCACGGTCTCGAGGATCCGCGCCGTGTCGGTCTTGGAGAAGTCGCGGTTGCGCAGGAAGGACTGGCGGTCCTCGTCGGTGCGCGCCACGATCCGCGCACGGGCCGTCTTGATGCCGGTGAGGAAGTGCGCCGGCGAGGAGTCTGCGAAGTGCCGGAGCGCAGGTTCGGCCTGCTGGGCGAAGCGGTTGGCCGCGAACTTCGAGTGGCGGATGTTGATCTCCTCGAAATTCTCGACGCCCCAGAGATTCCGGTTCATGCATACCGCGCGCAGGTAGAAGGTCGCGATGCCGAGCGTTTTCGACCCGACCTCACTGTTCCAGCAGTAGAAGCCGCGGAAGAAGAGGTCGGGCTCGCCATTGGGCAGCGTGCCGGCCTCGATCGGATGGGTGTCGTCGACCAGGAAGAGGAAGACGTCGCGATCGCTCGCGTAGAGCGTCGTGGTCTTGTTCGTCACGTCGACATGCGGGTTGTAATACATGGTCGACCAGTCGAGCAGCCCCGGCACCTTCCAGCGCGTGTCGCCCGTGCCGTTGCCGGCGATGCGCATGACGGCCGAGACCAGCTCGTGATCCCAGATGCGGCCGTAATCCGGTCCGGTCACCGCGCGCAGCTCGGTGCGGCCATCGCGGGTCTGGAGCAGCTTCACATGCTCGCCGCGGTGATTGAGCAGCCCGTGCTGCAGATTGATGCCGGCGATGGCGGCGGGTATCTTGCGCAGATAGGCAGCGGGCGCGTCGACCAGGCTGCAGAGCTGGCCGAACGACCAGTTGGTCGGCGCGACCGGTTCACCATTGCCGGGAATGAGCAGCGTCAGCCGCTCGGGATTGTCGGGACGGGCCTGGACGCGGACCGCGCGGCTTTCGACGATGGTGGTGCTCGCCGCCTCGGCGCGATCGCGGACCCGGTCGTAGAGATCGGACAGTGACAGGAACCGTTCGTCATCCGGGCGCGAGAACCATTCGGACGAAACGCGGCCGACATTCTCACCGCGGCTGATGTCGACTTTATAGCCGGCGGGCGTCGGCCGGCCGGTCGGGACATGCATGGTCATGGAGGCTCTCCTGAGCTTGGGTGGCGAGATCACACTGCGGACCTCACCCCTCCCTTCCCCCCTTCCCCTCCGGCCTGGATCGTGCGCGGCGACGCGGCCGCGAGGCAATGGAATTGCAGAGCAGGAGCGCTTGAAGGCGCAGCCCGCCCCCGGCCTCGCGTCAGGCGGCGATCGGCCGGTTGTCGTAGATGGGCGCCATGTCGGGCGACCAATGGCCCAGCGGCCAGATCCGGCCGTTGTAGCCGATGCGGGCAATCGCGATTCCGTCGATCAGCACCGTGCCATCGGGGAACGCGCTGGCGCCGAGTCCGCTGTGATCGCGGCGTCGGCAATAGCGGCGGGAGGCGTCCGCCCAGTCGGTCGCGACCAACTCGGCATAGCCGGGCTGCCGGATGGCCATGGCGAGCGGATGGCCGCGCTTCCATACACGGGGCCTCAGTGCCTTGGCGATATGGCCGGCATAGACCGCAGCCGCCGCCCAATAGGCAGCGACGGGCGGCTTGCGCTTCTCCCAGCTATGTTGCGCGCGGGCGCGCGCGTCGCGCTGGAGATCGCAGAGCAAGGCGTCCAGCAGCGCCCGCACGTCGGGATCAAGCGACTGCAGCGCCTTGAAGGCCGGCAGCGCCAGGATGGGATTGCGCACTTCGGCGCGGGTTGAGCGGGCAGTCATGCAGCCCTCCTCCTATTGAGTTGGAGATCAGTTCACGCTGGCGTAACTGCGAAGATCACAGGAAGCCTGCGGTGCTCGAAAGACCATCTCCCGAGCCATTAGCATTCCGCCACTCTCCCCGTCCGAAAGCGCTGGACTGTTGATAGGCGAGGTCGTGCTGCGGAGTTGTTGGCCCGATCAGCCCGCGCCGCGGGCGTTCACATAGGCGGCAACGAGGCGGCCCCAATGGCGCTTGTCGGGGCTAGGGCCGATACGCGGCATCCAAGGAAGCCCCCTGGGCGATGGTGCGCAGGCAATCGAGTTCCGGAGGCTCGAAGTCGGTGACAGCCCGCAAGCTGGTTAGTCTGGTTGGACCAATGACCGTCTCAAGCTCGGCACGAAGCATCGTGAGCGGGCGTCGTCCCTGAATATCGCAGGCCTCGCCACTTAGGGGATCGCCTTACGCTCGCGCTGGAGCAGCTTGCCCGCGAGGCGATGCGGATCAAGGCCGCGATGAAGAGCGAAGGAGCGCAGCACCCGGGCCACATCCCAACTCTCGAAATAGTCGATGCCTGCGCCTGGCCGCATCGCCTGGAGCGCCAACGCCTCGATCTCCTGGGGAATATCCTGTCCTGCCACCCTCATGGTCAGTCTTGCCTGGGCGTGTCGAAGGGGTTGATGAGTGGCACTGCAAAGCCATCGAAATCTGCGACATTGCGGGTGACGACGGTGAGGCCATGGACGCGTGCCGTCGCGGCGATCAGTGCGTCCTCAAAGAGATGTTGGCCTTGGCCATGCATCAGCTTTGCCCAAGTGCGGAAGATGGCGGCATCCACGGGAAGGATATTCCACGCAGCAGCGAGATCGACCGCCCAGGCCTCGATTTCGGCGGCACGCGCCGGGTCTTGGGCGCGCGTGATCTCAATGCCGGCCTGAATCTCCCCGAGCGTCACAGCCGAGAGATGGAGCGCATTGTCGTCCTGGGCCTCGATCCATGCGAGCACCGCGCCATGCGGACGCACGCGTCGCAGCTCCGAGACGATATTGGTATCGAGGAGAAACATCAGAACGTCGGTGGCGCGCGACGTTCCGCCTGCCCACGCGGTGGAATGGCGAGATCGCCCCGACCGGCTGGCGCGAGAAGAAGCGCCTTGAGCGTCGGACGCGCGCTGCTCTGCAGCCTATGCCATTGCGCCGCCGACACGAGGACTGCCGCTTCGATGCCGCGCTTGGTAACCATCTGCGGCCCATGCGTCGCACAAGCCTCGAGCATCTCGCTGAAGCGAGCCTTTGCGTCCTGAACTGGCCAAGTCTGCATATCGAATCCTCTGACTAGTTACCTAACTAGTTTTTTCTCTATTTCAAGTTCTCTCGCCCTTTTCAACCAACGGGCGCTCGGGGTAGCGCTCGATCTGGCGAGCGAGTCGTCGCGCAAGGACCGAATTCGCGGGAGCCAGCGCTTCGAGGATGAGGACTGCTTCCTGGCGATAGCGCTCGATCTTGGCCTTTCCCCAATTGGGCGGCGCGCCTTGCAGATTGGCGATACGATCAGCGAGCTTGACGCACCAGACGGCTTTGGGTTCTGCGGTGATCCGTCGCAGGCTGTCGCTCATCGCCTCGCTCTTGGGTAGGGAGGGGTCTTTGGAGAGTGCCTGGACGCCCGCTGCGACGCTCATGCCGAAGCGATTACCGATGAGCGTCAAGCTTGCGTTCTGGTCCTCGACGCTATCGTGGAGGATCGCGCAGAGGATGGCGAGCCTCAGATTGTCGATCGGTTCGATTGCATGAGCTGCGAAAATCTCGAACGTGACCATGCCGAGATGCTTGAGATATGGCAGTCCGGTTCCCGGCACTTTCTGGTCGCGATGAAGGATGGCGGCGAGATCCCAGGCAACCTCGATCGTGTCGGCAAGCGCCATATATGCATCTTCGTCCAGCGTCGGCTGGGCGACGGCTATTCCTCGAAGGCGCTGGTTCGCGGTGGGAATCGGGCCGGACATGGAGTTGCTTTCCATAGCGATGTCGGGATGTTCAGCTGAGAATGGCGGCGTTCCTTCTTCGAGACAAGCGCTAGGACGGCGGATTTGGGCCAGGCAGTCCCAGCAGCAACCTGATGGTCATGCCGCCTTCCCGATGTCGAGATGGAAGGCGGCTTGGTCCGGGTTCACCGCAAGCGCCAGGGCCAGAGGCTTCACCCAGATGTCGCGCGAGGAGAGCGTGAACGTCTCGCCCATGCTGGCGAGGAGCAGGGCCTCGCCGATGACCTCGGCCATACCCTGGGCCGAGGCGGACGGAACGGCGTTCCCGATCCATTCGCGCTTGGTCGAATCCGAGCTGGCATCGAGATCGAAGCCGCGTGTCGCCCACCTCCGCTCCCAGCGACGAACATAGGCGTCAAGTTCGGGCTTGAAGACGAAGATCTCCTCGGGATCGAACAGCGACTGCAGGGCGGCCAGCTCGAGGGTGGTGAACGGGCGGTGCCAGGTGCCGTCGAGCGCGACGATGCGGACGACCAGCCGCTCATCCGGCTCGGGCAGCGACCAGTCGTTGGCAGGCGTCGGTAGCGCGGAAAGCTCCACGCGCGGATCGGCGAGCGACCAGCGTCCGTTGTTGTTCTTGGCGAAGGCAGGGATCGCGCCCGCCGCGCCGCTCCAGTCGACGACGCCATAGTGGCCCTGGGTCAGATAGGTGTCGCGTTCGGGGCGGGTCAGGCACGCCGGACGCGGGTCGGCGACCGAGATCGCGCCGCTGCCGACACGGTCCGAGCCGGTGACGGTGGGCGCCTTACCCTCCATCGAAACCACCTTGAGCTTGTTGCGATGGCTGTCAGGGCCCCAGGTGCAGCGAGGGTCGGCCACGACGAAGGCGCCCATGCCGATGGAGCTCGCGCCGATGACGGCGTTGGCGGACATGGCATAGCCCGTGACACGATATTTGCCGTTCACATGTCGCCCCTCGGGCGCGCGCGGATCGGCAACGCGCAGGCCCCCGGCAGGGCCGCCCGGTCCCGCAACCGCGGGCGCGTCGCTCTTGAACGGCACGACACGGTAGACATTGTTGAAGCGCGGGCGGCCATGGATACGCGGGTCGGCAACCGAATGCGGGCCGCCGCCCGGAAGGGATTGGGATGTGACCGTTCCGGAAGAGACGCGCCAGGGCCGCACGCCATATTGCTGATAAGTGAGATTGCCCGAAAGCTGACGGGGATCGGCGACGCTCGCCGCGCCGCCGGCGACATGGCGCGCTCCGCCGATCGTCTTGGCGCTGCCTGCGTAGCGCGCGACCGAGAGCAGGTTCCGGTGCGCGCCGGGCTTGTAGCCGGGGCGTGGGTCGGCGACGCTGTGCGCGCCGGTCGTCGGCTTGGGACTGCAGGACAGGACGCCCGACGCCTGGTTCCAGCCGCGGACCCCTAGCACATGACGGTGGGTCGCCTCGCCATAGCCGGGCCTGGGATCGGCGATGCTATAGGCGCCGTTGGTGGGCAGACCGCGCGTCGAGATGACGCCGGTCGAGCCGCGCCACAGGTTGACGCCGAGGAAGCCGCTGCCCTCGCGACCGGAGACCGGGCGAGGATCGGCGACCGAGAAGCGGCCCTGCCCCGGCGCGCGGGCAGATGTGATGACGCCGGCGGCATCGGACCAGCGCGCGACGCCATAGGCATTGGGCCTGAGATCAGCGTCGGGAATGATGCCATAGTCGCGCAGGAAACCGTTTTCGACGGCGAGGTCGTTGAGGCTGCGCCAGTCGTGGCCGGCCTTGACGAAGGCGAGCCGGACCCAGGTGCGCCATTGGAGCGCCGGCACGCGGTGCATCGGCCCGCCGGCGGGGTCGCCCGGCAGCGGCAGCTTGCCGATCACCTCGCCAACGCCGCGCAAGGGGTGCTTGATCGGCTGGTAGATGAACGGCGGCACCTTGTCGGGGTGGCGGGCGATCAGGAGGAAGCGCTTGCGGGACTGGGCAAGCCAGCCGATCTCGCCGCAATCATGCGTGTCCTCGGTGACGTGGTAGCCATAGCCGCGCAGCAACGCCGTGATCTGGTCAAGCAGCCAGCGGCCCCGCGTCATAATGCGCGGGACATTCTCGAACAGCAGGATGGGGATGGGATCGTCGCGATAGGCTTCGAGCGTCAGCCACATGCCACGCAGCGTCAGCGCATTGAGCGCCTGATATTTGTCGGTCTTTGAGACCGTGTTTGAAAGAAGGCCGCTAAACCCTTTGCAGGGATAGGAAGCAAAGCAGACGTCGAGCTGGCCGAATACTGCCCGGATGTCGGCGGGCGTTGCCTCCTTCCAGTCTCGCGGAGGCTCGTGGCCGTGGAACGCGGTATATTGGTCGCGGTCGAACAGGTCCATGACCGTGCCCTTGACGCCGGTCATGCGCTCGAAATTGCGGATCGCGCCTGCGTCGACGTCGATGCCTCCCGCGCATTCGAAGCGGGCGACGACGTTGCCGATGCGGGGATTGGCCTGGTTGAAGCCGCGTGCGCCGGCGCCGATGCCGCAGGCCATATGCCCGTGGCGGAAGACGCGCACGAAATCGCGGGACTGGAGCATGGGGTCGCTCCTTTCCTGATGGAAGGGTTGAAGATGACGGGAGGACGACCGCGCGAGCGCGGGCCGGGTCAGCGGAAGAGCGGCAGGTCCGGTTGCATGGGCTTGCGATCGAGACCGCAGAGCCCCAGTGGACAGGGGCCATATTTGCCTTCGCGGTCGGCAAGGATGTCGCGAGAGGCGTGAAGTTCAGTGAACGGGCCGGACCAACCGCTGGGTCTCTTGCAGCGGGCGCCGACTGGCGCCTTGCAGTCCGGGCACGCAACCTCAAGAACAGGATCGCGCGGCCAAGCCTTGCCGCAGCCGAGTTTCTGGCAATGGGCTTCGCCGGTGACGATATGCGCCATCAGCCGTCTCGCGAAGGAGCGGCCGTCTGCGTCTCGATCTCGGCAGGATCGGCGAGGAACACGGTCCAGTCGCCATAGTAGACGCCGTCATATTCGAGGAGGTCGTCGACGCTGGTGAACTGCCAGTCACACAAAGGGCCAAGGGCATTCGACAGCTTGCGTGCACGCCAGTTCGCCATGACGGCCGGGAAGAAGCGATCCATGACCTCGGGCGCCGCGGCGAACTTGACGTCGCGCAGATAGGTGGTGTGAACGAAAGCGAGCGGACCGATGACCGGCCCGTCACTGCCCCAGTCTTCGGGATTCTCGGCCGGCTCGCGGCGCCCATGAAACAGTCGCAGGAAGAGGGCTTGCTCGGGTCGAGCTGCGAGCTGCAGATGATCGGATTGTCCTTCAAGCGCCGCGCGGGCGAGATCGACCGGACGCGCATCGATCTGTTCGGCCACTTGGGGAAAGAGGGCCTTTAGCCGCTGAACCTCGGCCTCGAGAGCGGACAGGGCTGCAAGGGCAGTCGTAATGGACGGGCCAGGCGGCGTGAGGAGGTCGTAAATGTAGTTGGAGGCGCCGCGCTGCCGGACGATGGCAAGGGCTTCCTCGCCCGTCGAACAGTCGTCGAGCGCGAACCGGCAGGCCATCTCGTCGGTATGGATACCAGCATAGGACAAGCTTGCGGGGATGCCGTTGGCGAGGACGCAACTGAACGCGCCGTCGATGCTGCGATGAATATAGGCGACGCCGCCGAGCGCGCTGGTCGCCTTGATGCGAATGGGCGTTTTCATAATGTCCTCCGTGGATGACGCACGCGTCCGCCCGCGCCGCACCAAGATGGGCGCGGTCGGTTTGCGGCGCGTAGGTGAGTGATTGGGATGGCGATCCGAGCCGCCGATGGCGGCGCTTATTCCGCCTGCTGACGGATCCAGTGGTAGAGAAGGTAGGCGTGCCGGTCGTGCTCGGTGCCGATGGCGATGCGCACGAGCTTGCCGTCACAGGCGAATTGCGCAACGCGCGGGAAGTCCAGATAGCTGGGCCCCTCGAGCACCAGATCCTTCGAACGCACGGCAATGATCGTCCGCGTGGTTCCGATCATCTTGTTCCAGCCCGGAGCGCCGGCGAGTTTCATCTGGTCGCCGGGTTTCACCTGCCTCTTGAAAGCGGCCAGCGAGACAAGGGCATCGACGCCGCTCTTCACGCCGCGCCGCTCCGCGAGCGCAGACCAATAGGCTCGGCCGACATTGACGTGCGTATAGAAGGAGCAGGAATGGTAGTCCTGCAACGGATTGGCGCGGGTGAAGCCGAACCGCTCGATCTGGTCGCGCACGGCGATGATCATGGCATCGCGCGTCTCGCGATCCGAGAGGTCCGTCGGGCAGTCGAGGATTTCGACAGTGATCGAGCGTCCCCCGCTGAAGGTCTTGGTGGAGAGCGCAACGCGCATGTCGTTAAAATTGACGGTAAGATGGTCCTCGATGCGCCGTGCGAGCGTGGCGAACGGCTCGCGCGGGCGATAGAGGTCGCCTTCATAGTGGAAATTGCCACGCTCATCATGATCGGTCTGGCTGTACAGGCGCACGGACGCGCCCGACGCTGAAGCGTCGGTCATGGGATGTCCTTTCGAATTGGGGTCCGGCTGAGGCGGATCAGTCCGGGAACGGGGTGGAAGCCAGGATTTCTGCGACCTCCTGGCGATTGACGACCCAGTCCCAATAGCCCAGGCGGGTATCGCCATTGGCGACCTCATATCGCCAGTCCTCGGCAGGATGGCCGGGCAGGTCTCCCCAGATGCCGTAGAAGCGGGCGAGTGCGGCGGCTTTCGGGATTTCGGTTCGAAGTGCCTCGGCAAGGCCCTCGCGCGTGAGCTGCATTTCGACGCGATCTGCATGGATGGCGCACCAGCCACCGCCGAACTCGCCGATCCTTGGTTTCGAGCAGGTCTCTGCCCATTCGAAGCCGATCGGACCTTGTTTCAACGTGTCCCGGCAGCAGCGGTGAATGAGCTTGCCGATCGGCTCGGGCTGGAAGTCGATCATGCCTGCGATGCGCACGTCGCAGACGGCGGGCGCTTCGAGGGTGTTGCCGCCACTAAGGTCTGCGCCAAAGTCGGGAAAGGCCGGGTCGCAGAAGAGATCCAGCAATCCGCTCCAGCGATCGGTCTGATCGGTGGGCGGCAATGCAGCCAGCAGTTCCGGGGTCGGTTCGCCAGGCTCGCATTCGGCGTTGAGAGCCGCTGCCGCCTGAAAGGCTTCTTCCAGCAGCGCCATTTCGGCACTGGTGCAGGTGAAGCCAAAAGATGCGGAGAGATAAGTCTCAGCCATGACTCGTCTCCTCCGTTTGAGGGGCGTCCCCGATCAGTTCAAGTGACGGAACGGCGGCATTCGCTTTCGCGAAATATGCGCGAATGGCTGCCATGCTGCCGAGCTTCTCTATGTCTTCGAGCGAAATGAGGACTTCATCGTCCTCGTTCGCGACGAAGGCGTCGCCATAATCGGCGCCGTCGAAAACGACCCGGCAGGGTTCATAACTACCGCGGCATCCAGCGGACCAACGCGCGAAGGGGAGACCATGCCGGTGGCAGAAATCCTCAAGATGATCGAACATTCCCCCGGCGACCTCATGGGCGACCAGATAGAGGGGCTGGCCTTCGACCAACTCGTCGATCGAGAAGGGCTCGCTATCCCAATCGGTGGAGACGCCCTCGATTTCGATTGCCGCGACGAAAGCTGGAAGATCGGCGCGCGCCAGGCGACCGCCGATCCGGATGGCAGCTGAGGAACGGTCAGCCATGACGACCTCCCTCACGCGAATGGTCGGCGGGTGCCGCGCCGATCAGATGGCGGAGCTTCGCCCAGGCGGCATTCTCGCCGGTGCGCACGCCGAGATTGAAGGCCCTCCCGTAAAGCCGATAGGCAATCGCGGCCATCTGCGGTTCGGTGGACGCAGGAATGAAGTCGAGGAAATTCCCCTCGTCATCCAGCAGCTCGATCATGCCATCTGGCGTTCCAGGATGCGGCGGGCCGACCAGGGCGGCGGAGTCGAGCGCTGCGAGGTCAGCGTTGAAGCTGGCGATGAGCAGCGCGGTAAGGTCGGGGTCCGATGAGGACATGGGGATGTCTCCTGAAGAGAAAGTGCCGACGGACCATCCGCCGACCCACAGCATCCCCACTCCCTCCCCTCCACCGGTCTTCGAACGCTGCCGGCGAGCCAGGCGGCGCTGGTTGCCCGGTCGCCAAGCGTGGTATCGATGGGAGTAAGCACCTCGTGCTTCCGGCGCGTCGTGACGAACAGGCTTCGGCAGACGATGATCTGCCGAAGTAGCCGGACGGCCTGGGTTCCGCGATGTCTGGAGGCGGGAAACCTCCGTTTCCACCGGATGGCGCCGTCCCAGGCGAACAGCAGCTGCGCTGCCGAGCAATCAGCGGAATGGTGCCGGCTGGGCGGGCCTATTCATGGATTGATGGCAGCGCGGATGCGAATGATCTTGGTCCGTACCTTCGCGGCCCTGAACGTGTCGTCCGGCAGATGCTCGAGCGTCTCCATGCAATCGGTCTGATAGGTGACCGGCACCAACGCGATGAGAGTCGGCGGTTCGCTATGTCCATTCGCCCCCAGCAAATCGCGAGCGGCTGCTATATGTCTGCGCACCTCGCTGAAGGGCGGGTTCATGATGATGCGGGGAAACTGCACCTTTCCTCGTACCTCCGCCGCATATTCCAGGAAGCAGCGATTGATGACTGTCCCGAATTGGCGGAGCCGGCCCGCAAGTCCGACATGGCGCTCGACCTGCACAAGCTCATACCGGCTGTGCCCGCTTTCAATGAGGGCGCGGGAGAGATTGCCGGTCCCTGCACTTGGCTCGAGGGTCAGATAATCACCGACGTCGCCCAGATAACCCACCATCCGCGCGGCGACCTCTGGCGGCGTCACATGGCATTCGGTGAATTTGTCGACGGCGACGATTTCGCATGCGGGCGCACTCGCGATCTTTGCGAAATCGGGACGTGGCTTCACCGCGATGGTCAGGGGCTTGGCGGGCCGTCTGTAAACGCCCGGCTTCATATTGCCGCTCCCTCGCCGGCGCCCTGGCGCGCATCCGCTTCGAGTGTATCGAGGTCGATGGGCAGTGGTTTGCTCGGCTTGTCGGTGATGACGACCACCGAATCCGGCTTGTAGAATTCGCCGCCGATCGTCGAGATGCGGATGCGGGCCACCGGCTCGCCGGAGCGCACCCGCTCCATTTTATGCCATTCCATCCGCACACAGCGGCCGTCGGCGCCGATTTCCACTGTCTTCAGACGGGCATAGTCGCCCTTCGAATTGACCGAATAGATCGCTTGCGTCGTCGCATAGACCTCGGCTCGCTTTGCCACGTCGCCCTTGCCTTTGCAGGCCACGACCATGCGCAGGTTCCATATCGTTTGCAGTTGTTCGGCCTGCTCCCGCGAGAGATTGATGAGCGGGACAGCATCCGGTTTGGCCGAAACGCGGCGCGCTTTTCTCTCGGGCACGGCATAGCCGCTCGCCTGCATCAGATCGCGCCAATCGTCTTCGCTCAATTCAAGATGGACGTGCGAAGCAATATGCGCGGGGAGCGGAACGGGGCTTTCAAGCTGGAAATATCCAGGATCGGTCGCCGTGCATTTAGGGCTCTCCGCGCCATGTTCGCGGGCGAACGCCTGGATGATGACCGGCGTCAACTCGCCCTCATAGCGCGGGACGTCGCCGAGCATGGAGCGCTCGAATGCCAGCCGGTGAAGGACATGTTCGATCCAGCGCTGGCGCGTAGGGCCATGGGCAGCCCGGGTTGCTCCGTCGATGCACAGTTGCCGGGCGTCCGCGGGCGCGACCTCGCCTTTGTCGACCTTGGTGTAGAGATCGTAATTCGACCAGGTCTTGCGCGTATCCATGTTGCCGAGCGCGTGACGAATTTGTTCGTCGGTCGTGAAGCGATCCCAGAGTGCCAGCGCCGCATGGGCAGCATTGATTCCGCGCTGCAGGTCTCGCAATTCCGCCAGGAGGGTCTTGATCCGGTTGGCGCGAACGCGCGGATCGTTCTTCATATTGGCGAAATGCTCGACGCCGCCGGCGCGATAGAGCCAGTAGTTCGCGGCCTTTTCGGCTTTCACGGCCGCGGTCGAAGCCGAATGCATGCGCTCCTGCGTCTTGCGCGCCCGGCGTTCGCTATGATGGCCGACGAGGATGGGCTGCCCCATGTAGAAGGCCTGCGACAGTTCATCGGCACGGCGCGCAAAGGCATTGGCCTCCGCATGCCGTTTGTGCGCGAGGTCGTCGAGCCTCTCGGCCTTGATGGCAGCCCGCTCGGCAAGGGTCATCTCTTCCGCCTCGATCTCGCCTGCCAGTTCAATGGCGAGATCCTCGCGCTGTGGCGTCCATTTTGGCGCCACAAAAAGCCCCTGGCGCGGAGCCCATTTGAACCCTGCCTGTTTGACGCGGGTGTAGGTCTCGGCATCGAGGCGCGAAGATGCATAGAGGCGGATCTTATTGTCTTCGGGGCTATATGTCGCGGTGAAGCTGGTCATTGGTCGTCCTTTCGAAGACGCTACGAGCACCGGGGGTGCCGGGGCTAAGGCTGCACGATGCCGATGCGCGATCGGCGGTTCAGAAGGATCGGTGAGCGGCGGCATGGTGTTGACGATGGTGGTGACGATTGCTCGTGGCGCGCCTCACAGGGCTCTATCCAGAGGGAGGGACCCGGCGGACCACCTACCGACCCACCGCATCCCCACCCCCTCCCCTTCATGGTCGGTGGACGCCGTCGGCGGGTCAGGCCGCACGTGCCGGTCGATCGCCCAGTGCGGTATCGATCCCGGCGAGCACCTCGATTGCCCGGTTGGAGGGCACGAACAGCCGGGTCTTGTAGGCGATGATTTCCGTGAAGCAGCCAAGCGACTTGAGCAGCGGCAGCTTCATCGCCGGGAAGTCCTTGATCTCCAGCCTGGCCTCGTCGTTCACATGGGAGCGTTGGAGCCGAGCGCCGGGCAGTGCCGGAATGGCGATGCCCTGACTGCCGCGCGCGCCGGCGACCAGTTCGGCGGGCGACAGCGCGATCGCCATGTCGATCCCGAACGCGTTCGAGACCTTGGCGAGACCGGTCGGCGAGATCACGCGCCCGATCAGCGACGTGCCTGCCTTGTCGGTGACGCGCCAGACACGGACATCGTCGTCGGGCAGCCGGTTCCAGACCGGCAGCAGCAACCCGGTCGCGATATTGATGGTGTCGATATCGATGCGCTGGGCGATCTCCGTGCATTCCGCTGTCCAACCGGCGCGGAACGTCACCTCGTCGGTTTCGATCCAGTTACTCTCGTCCATTCGGGACTTGCGGATCCGTTCCGAACCGGACGGCCGGAGCAGTTCCCAATAGTCGATCCGGTTGCCGTCATTGTCGAGCGTCCACCAGGATGGCGTGCGCAGCGCAACGCGGCCGGACCGTTCGTTGCGCAGAAAGACCGTGCGGTGCGACTGCTGCTCGAGCACGTCGACCAAGGACATGGACGTGCGCCGCCGATGCAGCTCCAGGCGGCAGAGCTTGGTTTCGGCGCCGGTCTCGGGATCGCGCCGCAGAACCTGCTCCTGAAGCGGGACGATCTTGTCGACCGCGATCGTCTCGACGCCGACATCGAACGTGCCCCGTTCCCGCGCCGTGTCGACGCGGGCCTGCACGAGCGCCATATATTCGTCGAAGATCGCATTCTGGGTCGCGATCCGCAGCGCCAGCAGCCGGTTCAGCCAGCGCTGGATGGGCGGCAGGTTTTCGAGCAGGCTGCCGTCCTCGTCATTGACCAGCTTGAGGCCGGTCATGTGGACGAAGTCCTTGAACGTCGTGCTCTTGAGCTTGCCGCGATGGAGCAGGCGATACCATTGCGAGAGCGCGTCGCGGGCATAGTCGCTCTCGAGATTGTCGGCCGGATTGAAGAGCCCCTGCCCGCCGGTCTGCCGTTGGCCCCGCGTCAATGCGCCAAGGCTGTCGAGCCGGCGGGCGATCGTGGAGATGAAGCGGCGCTGTCCCCGACAATCGGTGGTGACCGTACGGTAGATCGGCGCGCTCATCTGGTTGGTGCGATTGGTCCGCCCGAGGGCCTGCACCGCATTCTTGTCGCGCCAGCCAAACTCGAAGCCATAGTGGACCCGTCGCCGATGGGCCGAGCCGCAATCGCGATCCGCATGATAGGAAACGCCGGTGCCGCCGGCGTCGGAGAAGACCAGATAGTCCTTGAGGCCGGACATGAAGGCCTCGGTCTCGGCAAGATTGCTGCGGGCCGACCGTCGCTCGACGCGCTGGCGGCCTGAAGCGTCGACAATGAGCCGGCGGCTGCGGCCTGTCACTTCGGCCATCCGTTCCGTCCCGAAATGATGGATCAGCGCGTCGAGGGCGCCCGGGATGGCGGGCAGCGCGCAGAGCTGCTCTATGAGAGCGTCGCGGACGCGCAGCGCTTCCTTGGAATGGACGGGATTGCCGTCCTCGTCCGTCATCGGTTCGGAACGCACCTTGTCGTCCGCGCCTTTGAACGTCTGCATCTGCCGGGTCGGAAAGGCGTGCTCGAGATACTGGATCAGATATTCACGAGGGGAGAGCTCGACATCGAGATGGGCGCGTTCCTCCGCCGAGAGACTGGCGAGATGGCGATCGAGCATGGCTTCGGAGGTGGACACGAGCTGGACGACGACGTGCCGTCCTTCCGCCGCATCGCGTTCCATCGCGGGGATCAGCGTCGGCAGCTCCATCGAGAGGAGCAGGTGCATGAAGAAGCGCTGCTTGGCGCTTTCGAAGCGGGAGAGCGCCGCGCCCTTGGCTTGGGCGTTCAAGGCCCTGCCGCTGAAGCGATCCACGACGCTCGTGGCCTCAAGCACCTTGTCGAGGTTGCGATGGATCAGCGACCAGGCATCGGCATAGGCGTCATAGACCTCGATCTGGTCGGGCGTGAGGACATGCTCGAGCGGATCATATTCGACACCTTCGAGGGTGAGCACGCGGGCGAGATAGAAGCCGAGCGCCTTGAGGTCGCGCGCCACGATCTCCATGGCCGCGATCCCGCCCTCGCTGATCGCGCCCATGAAGGCCTCGCGGGTTTCGAACGCGGCATTGTGCCAGAGCCCAAGCCGGCTGGCGTAGCAGAGGTTGGCGGGGTCGGTGGCGCCGGTGGCGCTGGTGTAGAGGATGCAGGCGCGCGGATGGAGATTCTGGAGCCGAACGCCGGCCAGCCCCTGCTCGGATCCCTTCTGCGTGCCGTAGTCGGTATCGGTGCCCGCCGCATTGGCCATCTCGTGCGCTTCATCGAACACGATGAGGCCGTCGAAGTCCGGGCCGAGCCATTTCAGGATCTGTTGCAGCCGAGACTGGCGATCGTCGCGCTGGGTTCTGAGCGCCGCATAGGTGAGGAACAGGATGCCGCTATCCATGGTGATGGGCGCGCCGAGCTGGAAAGCGTCGATCGGCTGGACATCGATGGCGAGGCCACCAAGTGCCGACCAGTCGCGTCGGGCGTCCATGAGGAGATTGGCGCTCTTGGAGATCCAGACCGCCCGGCGCTGCCCACGGCACCAGCGGTCCATGATGCAGGCAGCGATCTGGCGGCCCTTGCCGGCGCCGGTCCCGTCACCGATCATGAAGCCTGCGCGGTAGGTATGTCCCTCGGCCTCGGCCACGAGGATCGTGCCTGCATCGTTGGGCTTGAAGCGCCCCGGTAGGTCACGTTCGAATGCCTGGCCCGCGAAGATCAGGGTTTCGAGCTGGGCATCGGAGAGCGCCTGGACCGCGAGTGGCGGCAGCAGCGGCCGATAGGTCGGCACGGGCGGCAGGATGGAGGACATCGCCATCGATTCCACCAGCTTGTCGGGATGCGGCTTGGCATCGGGCGCGGAGATGCGGGTGGACCGCCAGGGCACATAGATGCCGACCGGGTCGCCCGGCGCCGGAGCCTCATCGAGGATGTCATAGCGCAGCGGCTGGGGCTCGCTGGCGGTGACGGGCGAGCGCGTGGGCGCGACGGGACGGCGTGGCGCCAGCCCGGCAAGAAGGACAGTGGCGGGCTTGGACTGCGGCAGCCTGGGGGCGAGGGCGACGGCCTGGACGGGCGCAGGCGGCGCTGGAACGGGATCGGACAGGCGCGGGGGCACGGTCCGAATGAGCGACATCGCGTCGGTCATTCCCTCGATGACGTGCCGCTGCGGCGCGCCGGTCCAGTCTTTGTCGAAAACGAGGATGCGGACGGAAATCGAGGTGCCGTGCTTGGCGTAGGGCTGTCCGTTGATGGTCAGCTCGAAGCGCGGCGGGACCAGCTCGGCCACTGCGTCGTAGCCGCTCGCGGCGGTGCCGCCGTGCGCGAACGCAGGCGACATGATCGCGACGCAGCGTCCTTGGTCGGCCAGTCTCAGCAGAGCGGAGCGCAGATGCCGGGCGCCGGCATGACGGTCGCGGCCACGGCTTTCGCTGCGCGAGAAAGGCGGGTTGATCAGGATGACGTCCGGTTGAGCGACATCGCCGAGCAGCTCGTCGATGAACTCGCCGTCGTGCCGGGTGACGTCCTGGCCGAGGGCGAGGGACAGAAGGTCGGCGCGCTGCGGGTCGCGTTCGTTGAGGAGGAGGCGCGCGCCGCGGGCCTGGGCGTTCACAGCCAGCATACCGGTGCCGGCAGACGGCTCGAGCACGAGGTCAGTCTCGCGGATCTGGGCTGCGACGGCGGCGAGCCAGGCCAAAGGCAGGGGCGTCGAGAATTGCTGCAGGTCGACCTGCCGCTCGCTGCGGTAGGTCTGGGTGGGCAGTAGCCGCGACAACGCATCGCGGGCGCCATAGGCACGGGCCGGATCGTCCCACACCACCATATTGCTGTCCGGGGACCGGGCGAGGAACACCTGGGCGATTTCGAGCGCGTCATACGCATCGCGCATCGACCAGTCGCCCCATGCGTCGGAACCGCCCAGTTCCTGGCGCATCAGGGACTGGAGGGTTTTGCGCGTCACGGAACCGCCGCCGGACAGACGGTCCGCGATGGTGCGGGCGATGGAAATGATCGAATGGGCTTTGGTGTTCGACGGCCGCGCGTCGTCGACCCCAGCGAGCAGAGGCATGGACATGGGTGGTCTCCGATGGATTTCCGAGGGCTCCAGACCCTCACCCCCGCCCCGCCCCCTCCCCTCCATTGGCGTTGTGGCGCGATAGAGATACCGGCCCGTAGCTCGATCTAGCCATGGTGATCTCGCCAGGGAGGTTCAGGTTCGATTGGATCTGTCCGATTAGGTCCAGCCAACCAAGACGGAAGGGTGCCCACGCACGCTCGCTATTCCGATAGCACGATCTTGCACTTCCATTCGGGTCGTATATATACAGACGCATTACAAGCAGGAAGGCAAGCCATGGTCGGCGTGACCGCAAAAAAAGAAACCCCAGTATCGATGCGCTTTCGCAACGACGATCTGGCGATTATCGATCGCGGAGCGGCGATGCAGGGGATGTCGCGCACCGAGTTCATGCGCCGCGCCGCGCTGCACGAGGCGCAGGTAGCCTTGCTGACCGAGAGCATCGTCCGGGTTTCGGATGAGACCTATACCGACTTTCTCGCAGCGATCGAGGGACCGGTGACGCCGTTTCCGCCCAAGGCGCTGGAGCGCCTGGCACGCAAAGCGCCCTGGGCCTGACCCTGCGTGAGCCTGTCCCCCGTCGAGCCCTTGCAGGACACCCATTCGTTTGACCATTTTTCATGCGGGAAACCCGCGCTCGACGATTGGCTAAAATCATATGGCAAGGCCAATCAGCGCAACGATTTTACGCGTGTCATGGTGGTGCACGAAGACAATCAGGTCGTCGGCTATTATGGCCTCGCGCCGAGCGCGATCGACGCCACGGCCGCTCCACGTCGCATTCGCACCGGCCGACCGCCCGATCCCATTCCCTGCCTGCTGATCGGCCAGTTGGCAGTCGATCAAGGCTATCACGGTCGTGGCCTGGGATCGGCTCTGGTATCGGATGCGCTACGGCGCTGCCTTGCCGGCGCCGAGATCATCGGCGGTCGCGCGGTAGTGGTGCGCGCGATCGACAGTGAGGCGGAGCTCTATTGGCAGAGTTGGGGCTTTGTCCCGGCGCGCGACGATCCATCCGTATTGATGCGTTCGATCGCGGATATTCGCGCGCTCCTGTCAGCCGTGCATTGAACGAAAAACTTGAAACCGCGCTTCGCCGACTAGCCGAGAAGTTTGACGAAGGCGAGTTGTTCGACCTTGCCTATGGTAGCGAAGGATATGACAGCCCGGACGGCGTTTCGGACGAGCTGGCCGGCTTGATTGCGATCATCAAGGAAACATTGCCGACTAAGCTGGATTGAACCGTCGGATCTCGATTTCACACTGACCCACTACCAGGCTTGTGCATTCGGGGCGCCGGGATTAATCTATGGATCTCGGACCAATGCGATCGGGCCGTGATCTATTGTCGCTCTCGGGAAAGAGAGACGGAAACGCTCTGATTGGGATCCTTGAGATGAATCTCCCTATTCCATATCAGCCGAGCGTCGTTTCCGACGATGACAGCACGATGCGCTTCATTCTTCTGTCGATGGACGTGTTGAACAAGATGAAGAAGTCCAATCTCGCGGACATGGACGAGTATGCGGATTTCTGCCGGGCGGCCGATGAAATTCCCGCACGACCTTCATCGACTTGACGGATCTCCCGACCCACTCTCCGGAAGGATAGATCGGCGATAAAGGCAATAAGCTCGGCGAAGAGCGTCACGAGGTGACGTAGATTTCAGATGCCCATTGTTCGACCCATGGGGTGGTCAGCTCGTCATGATCGAGGTCGCCGCTCTCGATCAGCGCCCGAATTTCCGCCCGCGCTGATGCGATGGCCGCTTCCCAGCGATCGCCGCCAGGTGGCGGCATCGATGGCTCAGCAATACGCGGCATCCGGCGGATAGGTTCGCGGAGGCGTGCGAGCTGCAACTTGGTCCAGCGTTGTAGATGCTCGGCGACCAGCGCGTCGGTCTTGGGCACACGCCGGCGATAGGCATCGCGCCGCGCTGCGACGCCATAAGCCTGGCTGTCGATGGACGCCACCCGATCCGGGAAAGCGTTAAGCCACGGAAGGGCAGCTCCTTTGGCGCCAAAGATGTGGAGGCGCACGCCTGCCGGGAGCACGCGGTCGAGGTGATCGACAACGGCGATCAGACCGTTGGGGCCTGTCACCTCACGACGGCACATCGAGCCGACCCCGACCACGGTGCCCGGTCGCATCGACCACCAGAGGCCTTCGGCGCACCGCTCATAGTCGGCTGGTGTCCGGCCCTGGAGGACGGGCAGGAAGCGGTGGAGAAGGTCGAGGTCGGCAGCTCGATCGCGGCAATCGCGGTTCGCACGGATGGTGCGCGAGATACGGTCGAGCACTTCTTCTCGGTCAGCCGCGATCTCGTGCTCGGTGCAATAATCGAGGCTCGCGATACGGCGGAACAGAAACGCGCTGGCAAGCTGAAAATAGTCGTCGATGCTCCATGCGTAGCCGCCATAGCGACGCATCGCGACGAAGCCCGCGCTGTCGAGATCCAGGGAAGCGAGGCCTTCGGCATGCGTCAGCTGGGCAAGGCGCCAGCCGCGCCACTCTGGCCAGCCCCTGGCCTTCGACCAGCGGGAGAGCGCATTGGCGGAAATGAGGGTCGGCATCTGCAGACGCCTGGCCCGTGCGAGGATCGGCCCCTCATTGAGATGGGGGAGTCCGAGAACGATTTCGATCGGCATGGCAAAAGCCTGCCGGGGACCGCGGGCGGAAACCGCGATCCCCGACAGTGCTCCGATCAGGCCGCCTGCGGCAAGTCGGTCAGGGCGGTGTCGTCATTCGCCTCGATCGGCGGTTCGCCGGACTGAAGCGGATCGGCCCCTTCACCGTCAGCCACCCCGCCATCGGCCAACGCTTCGGACGTGGCGAAGCGCATCGGATTGGGCAGCCAGGCGATCGCGCGCGCCTTGACCTCGGGCTCGGCGAACGATTCACCGGCGAACAGCTTCTCGGCCGAGACTGCGAGATCGAACTTGCGCGACGTGGCGTAGCGGTTCTTGAGGTCGAGGCCGCCGATATCCTGGAACAGGCCCAGGATCATCGACCTGGTCAGCCGATCGAAGAAGTTGCGCGCGGTGGGACGCCACCAGCTCGCCACGTCGATCGCCAGCTTGCCACCGAGATGGTCGAGGAAGTTGCCTCCTTTCGAGCCATAAGGCACGGCCTGGACCGAACGCGCGATCGCCCATCCCAGCCAAGCCGCGCGGGCGCTATCGTCGAGCGCGCAGAACGCATCGTAACGGTCTTCCAGCGCGGCGTGATTGAGCCAGGTGCGATCGAGAGCGTCGTCGAGCTTGGCCCATGCCTGTGCGGCTTGAGTGTCATCCTCGAAGCCGGACACGCGCGGGGAGGGCTCGCGGGCGCGCAACTCGCTCGGCATGCTGTTATAACCGAGCTTGCATGCGTCGTCCGCCATGATGAACGTGCCCAGATCGAGCGCGAACCGCGGGTCGCTGGCGATGTGCAGCGCGAGCAGCCTGGTCTTCATCATCGCCATCTCGTCCCGCAGGCGGCCGCTATATTCGAGCGCTTGGGTGCCGTCGGCGTCCTCGTCGGCGGCCGGCGACACGATCGCGTCGTCATCGTCGTCCTGATCGTCGTCACCTTGGTCTTCATCGCCCGTGGGATCGTCGATCTCGTCCACCTGCTCAACCGGAGTCTCGACCGCGAAGATCTCTTCGTAGAGCTTCGGCTGGCCGTCCCGATCGATCATGATGAACGCGACCGCGCCAGCCTTCTGGGCAGGCGTGAAGGCCGTACCTGTGGTGCCGAGCATGTCGCGCTCCACCTCGAGGGCTTCGATTTCGGCGACCTGGTCCTCGGTATAGCCGTGTGCTTCTTCGGCGATACGCTCGATCTCGGCCAGTGCGGCCTCGATCTCGTAGTGGCGCGCCGTGGCTTCGGCCGACATCTCGAGCGGCTCGGGCTCGATCTCTTGGAGCTGCGACACTTCGGTGTAGGGGATCACGGTCGCGGGCACCACGCGGACCTCGGCATAGCCCTCGCGCTCCCGGATCTCCTGAGCGGCAACCGTCAGCCGCTCACCGGCAAGCCGTTCGACAATATCGCCGTCGAACCAGAGTTCGGTGCTGTGATCGGCGAACAGATCCGGCTCGATGCGCCCGCCCGCTTCGAGATAGGCCTCGCGGCCAACGAGTACGGCTTTGGGATCGCCGCCCCGGAACGAGCCGGTGGCGAGGCGGCGCCGGATCTCGTTGACGTTGGTCCGCTGGTAGCTCTCGGCCATTTCCTCGAACACCTTCGCCTGGCGGTCGGTGTCGGCGATGCTGCCATAGGCCTGGGCGATATCCAGCGTGATTTCGTTGCGGTGGAGCGCCTCGAAGATCGGTTCGGCGAGATTGGCGAGACGCAGGCGCCGGAGCACGAACTTCTCGGTGACGCCGAACTGCTTGGCGATGTCGGCCGGCGTCTTTTTCTGGGCGTCCATCACGGCCTGGAAACCCTTGCACTCATCGGCCGGGTTCATCTTCAGGTTATAGTAGTTCTCGGCCATGCTCATCGAGATCGCCTCGGCCTTGTTCCGGGCCGGATAGAGCGGGAGCATGAAATCCTCGTCGAGAACGCCCGCCACGATGTTCGCGTGCACGCGCTCGAGACGCCGGCCGCCGCCGTAGATGTGCCAGCGACCCTTTTTGCGGGGGATGGCAAGACCGATCACATTCTGGATGATGCCGCCGGTCTCGGCGATATTGGCTTCGAGTTCCGCGTCCGCGGCCGGATCGCTGATAGTCCGGACATTGTCCGACGCCTTCTCGCAATCGAGCGCGCGCACATAGATGATCTGGGGTAGAGGTTGATTTTTCATGGTCGTTCTCCGAATGCGGCGCCGTCTGACCATCAGGCAGCCAACCGCACCCGCCCCACCCCTCCCTCCACTCCGAAAAGTGCGGCCGCTGGAGGACGTCGTTCCAGTCGTTCTGCCGCGCCCAGAGCAAGAGCATGGTCGAGTTGGAAAGGCTGAGCGGCGTAGCCGGCTTCGGCGCGTGAAAACGCGATCTCGCCAGCGCGATCACCATCGCGGGGGCAGCGGGTAGCAACGGCCAGCGGCGCGGCAGAACCCCTGCAGGACACAGCAGTTGTCGACGTGCCTGCGGCCGGCTAGCTCGCCAGCCTCATCACCCGCTCTCCGCCCATTCGCAGCACATCGTTCCAGTCCTTGAAGCCGGTCGGCGGATATTGGGCCTCGATGATGCGCCCGGGCATCGCATAGGCCTCGATGGCGCTCGCCGCGCCGATCTCGCCTGCGATGTCATTGTCCGGGAAAAGAACGAGCCGCCGCACGCGGTTAGGGATCGCAATCTGATGCAACCGGTCGGCGCCCAGCGTCGCCCATACGGGAATGTCGAACAGGATCATCGCCGAGAGCGCCGTCTCGATGCCCTCGGCTAGGCCAAGAACCGACGTTGCGGGAGCGAGCATCACGGCCGCGCGATCGGGGCGTCCGAGCATCATCCTGGGATCGGAGAGGTCGCGCGCGCGGCGCGCGTCATCGTGCTCGAAAAAGGTTCGCTGGATCGCCACGAAGCGCCCTTCGGGATGGAGACCGCCGTCGTGCAGCGCCGCGATCATTGCGGGCCGGAAATCCACCGCGTCGCCTTGTCCGAGAGGTGTGCGGGGATGGAAGCGGAGCGCGCGCGGCAGAATGGCGATGCGACGTCGGTGCAAATATGTTTCGGCCAGCGTCCCGCTGAGCGGCCGGGCATCGTCCCAGATGCGTTGCGCACGCTGGCGTCGCCACAAATCCGTTCCCAGGGCTGAGGGGGCCCTTGCCGCACCGTCGACATGGTGGAGGGCATTTTCGTCGAGGCGCAGTATCTCGCGGATGACGTCACGTGTGTCGCAGCCGGCGAAGCATTTGAAGAGTAGCGCATGATCCCCGACCCGGACCGAGAGGCTGGGGGTTCGGTCGGCATGCGCCGGGCACAGGCACATGGCTCCGCCAGGTTTCCAGGTGCCGCCGAGGCGTTTAACGATGTCGGAACCGATCGCCTCCAGTTCCGGGCTGCGGTTGTTGTTGGTGTGTGCCATGGGGATATCCGAGCGATTGGCCTGGCCGCTTCTCTCCCGGAAACGAAAGCTTGACGAAGGCTTGGACGGTCAGGCGGTTCAGGCGGGTGCTGACGATTGCAGGGCCAGGGCGGCCTTGAAATCGCCCGGCCACCCTGCTCTCCCTCCCCTCCCGGGAGCGCTCGCATCGCAATCGAGACCCCAGCACCGTCAATGAGCTTCAGTCCTGGAATCTTCGCCGGAATGACCGGTACACACCCGAAGGGCTGTAACGCAGAGAAGGCGCCTGCACAGGCTTGCGCCCCGCGGGGCAGACCGATGCAGGGTTCATGATGAAAAGGACATACGGAGGCGGACGCAGGGAGACATCGCCCCTGCGCCGGATCGCCTGAACCGCTTATCCAGTCGAAATATCCGGCTGCGCGCCTAGCGCCGCCGTTTCGTGAGCAAGACCGTCAGATCTGTCGCCGCCAGCGCGACTGACACAGGTGGCACTGCATGCCGGTTGGCCCCTGCAACATTGGCGTTTGTGTCAGCTCAGCAGTGTCAGCGTGTCGCGTCGCTGATATCGTTCTCGCGCCTATCAGGCGGCATGCTCGATTGGGCGCAGTAGCGGGCGCTATCGTAAGCCGTCGCCCTGCTGGCCCGCAGCGTTTCGACCCTTTCAAATCCCTGAGCATTCGGACGGGGCTATTTATGTCCTGCCCTCTCCAGACGAGCGGGTATCGCCCGGGCAACTGCAGAGGCACCTCCCGTCACCTGGTCGCTCCGGTGCTGGCCATGGCGCCTTATGGGAGTGTGTCAGCGAGTTCCTTCGCCGCAGCAATATCGAAGGCAGCATCGAAGTCTGAGCCCGATTTTAGCGATGGGCGCGTTATTCATCCAAAATGGATGAATACAGTCCACGCGCAATTAACAGGCAAGAACTTACAATATCGGATGCGGAGACATGACATTCCTTCTCGCTTGAGAAAGGAGAGTCTCATGCCCCTTCGTCCTACGATGATTCCCGCCGTTCACAAGCCGTCGAGCAAGTCGGATCGGGAGTATATGAAATGAAGGAGGTTCCGGGCATCACAGCGACCGTAAACCGGTGCAGCATGATCGATTTGACGGAGCAGGTTCAGCGGCTGCGCGCAGACGAGTTCGGCCGGGATCTATTCACCATCCCAGCCTTCGAGATGCTCATCGATCTCTATACCTGTAGAAGCCGCCAACCGCGTTCGCTCACTGCCCTGACCGCAGCCTCGAGTGCATCGGAACGGAATTCGCAACGGATTGTCCATCGCATGGCCAAACGCGGGTTGGTTGCGTTGCGGCGCGATCCTAACGATGGCCGAAGGATCATTGTC
>Ga0164243_10000416_pt1 | contig 82367 bp, 88 predicted proteins | sample OricompcompostOP_FD_108781 | JGI IMG/M metagenome (GOLD analysis project Ga0164243, IMG submission 108781) | Organic Plus compost microbial communities from Emeryville, California, USA - Original compost - Organic plus compost (OP) | ecosystem: Engineered > Solid waste > Mixed feedstock >... | reverse complement strand
AAGGGTAAAAAAGAAGAAGTTCATTGCATATGTCTCAGAGAATTAGAATCAAGCTGAAGTCCTACGATCATAACCTGGTAGACAAATCTGCTGAGAAGATCGTAAAAACCGTGCGTAACACGGGTGCCGTGGTAACTGGCCCTATTCCGTTACCTACTGAAAAGAAAGTCTTTACGGTACTGCGTTCTCCGCACGTTAACAAAAAAGCGAGAGAGCAATTCCAGTTGTGCACGCATAAGCGTTTACTGGATATTTATACATCTTCTTCCAGGACAGTGGATGCCCTGAGTAAGCTGGATCTGCCTTCCGGTGTGGAAGTGGAAATCAAAGCGTAGGACGTCGGCAGGTGGATAAAAGGTCCGCCTGGTTTGATTAAAGACAGTTGTATTGCATGCAGTGCCCCCGGTAATTAGCTAACCGGCTGATGTACAATACAATAAAAATTATTAAATAAAATATCAGGTCACGCCTTCCGGGTGGCCGCCCAATAAATGTATGTAAACCGCCTATCCTGGGGAGAGCAAGAACACCCCCAGGCGCTGGGTAAAACTATATAACAATGAAAGGTATTATTGGTAAAAAGATTGGCATGACCAGCATCTTCGAGCCTAATGGTAAGCAAACGGCCTGTACCATTATCGAAGCTGGTCCCTGTGTGGTTACACAGGTGAAATCACAAGCCACAGACGGTTACACCGCTATCCAGGTGGCATATGGCGAAAAGAAAGAAAAGCACGCCACCAAAGCTATCACAAATCACTTCGCGAAAGCAAGCACCTCTCCCAAACGTTTTGTAAAAGAATTCCGTAACCCTGATGTAGAAAAAGCCCTGGGTGACACCATCACCTGCGAAATATTTGCAGAAGGTGAAAAGGTGGACGTTGTAGGCACCTCCAAAGGTAAAGGTTTCCAGGGGGTTGTAAAACGCCACGGTTTTGGCGGTGTGGGTGAAGCTACCCACGGTCAGCACGACAGAAGCAGGGCCCCCGGTTCCATCGGCGGTTCTTCTTATCCTTCCCGCGTTTTCAAAGGTATGCGTATGGCAGGCCAGACCGGCAATGAAAGAGTGAAAGTGAAAGGCCTGAAAATTCTGAAGATATTCCCTGACAAGAATTATATCCTGGTAAGTGGTTCCGTTCCCGGCCACAATGGTTCAATCGTTTTAATCCAGAAGTAATATGCAACTCGATATTTTAAATATAGAAGGTAAGAAAACCGGAAGAACTATTGAGCTTCCTGAAGAGATCTTTGGCGTGGAACCTAATAACCATGTTATTTACCTGGCTGTAAAACAATACCTGGCCGCACAGCGCCAGGGTACCCACAAGGTAAAGACCAGGGCAGAAGTGAAAGGTGCTTCCCGCAAACTGCACAAACAAAAAGGTACCGGCGGTTCCCGTAAAGGCAACATCCGTAACCCCCTCTATAAAGGCGGTGGTACCATCTTCGGGCCCAAGCCGCATCGCTATGACTTTAAGCTGAACAGGAAAGTGAAGGATCTGGCAAAGATCTCCGCCCTGTCAGCCAAAGCAAAGGAAAGCAGCATTATTGTAGTGGAAGATGTAAACCTGGAAGCGCCGAAGACCAAACAGTTCGCAGGCATCCTGAAGAATCTGAATATCAACGTGGAAGGCCGCAAAACCCTGGTAGTGCTGCCTGAGTATAATGATAATGTATACCTGTCCTTAAGGAACATACCTACGGTAGACGGCGTGGTGCTGGCAGATATCAATACCTATGATATCATGAACAGCAACTGCCTGGTGTTCACGGAAAGCGCCGCCAGGATCTTCTCCGAAGAGCCGGCAGCAGCAGAGGCGTAATGGATGTGCTGGCGTGCAGATGATGAAAAAAACTAAAAATCACAAAGCTAACAGCTACGCAGCTAACAGCTAAAAGCTATAAGAAATGAAACTTTCAGATGTTTTGATAAAACCGGTGGTAACAGAAAAGGTGAACAAAGCCACTGAGAAATTCAACCGCTACTACTTCATTGTTGACAAGAAAGCCAACAAGCTGGAGATCAAAAAAGCAGTGGAGGATTTTTACGGCGTGGCCGTAGCAGAGGTGAATACTGCCGTTATGCCCGGTAAAAGCAAGTTCCGCTTTACCAAGGCAGGTTTCATTGCAGGCAGAAAGCCTTCCTACAAAAAGGCGATCGTTACCCTGGCAGAAGGAGAAACTATAGATCTGTATGCTAACATATAGTGCCTGTTCCCGGTATTCGCAGCCGGGACAATGGTTGTATATACAGATCAGATTATAAAACAATAACTAGCAATTCGTAACTAGACAATGGCACTGAAGAAGTACAAACCGATGACAGCCGGCACCCGTTGGAAAATAGGCAATGCTTATGCCGAACTGACCACGGATACGCCGGAAAAGACCCTCCTGGCCCCTGTTAAGAAATCAGGCGGCAGGAACGCACAGGGTAGAAGGTCTATGCGATACATTGGTGGCGGCCACAAAAAGCACTACCGTATCATAGATTTCAAACGCGACAAACAGAATATACCCGCTACTGTTAAGACGATCGAATATGATCCTAACCGTAGCGCATTTATTGCATTGCTGAGCTACGCAGACGGCGAAAAGCGTTACATCCTGGCTCCCCAGGGCCTGCAGGTGGGCGCTACCGTAGTAAGCGGTCCCGAAGCTGCCCCCGAAGTGGGGAATGCCTTGGCGCTGAAGAACATGCCGCTGGGTACTGTGGTGCATAATATCGAGCTGCAGCCCGGTAAAGGCGGCGCTATTGCCCGCAGCGCCGGCACCTATGCTCAGCTGTCCAACAAGGAAGAAAAATATGCCGTGCTGAAAATGCCCTCCGGCGAGCTGCGCAAGGTGCTGATCACCTGCATGGCTACCGTAGGCACCGTTTCCAACTCTGACCATGCCCTGGAATCCATGGGTAAAGCCGGCGCCAACCGCTGGAGAGGCATCCGCCCCCGCAACCGTGGCGTAGCTATGAACCCGGTAGATCACCCGATGGGTGGTGGTGAAGGTAAAGCCTCCGGCGGTCACCCCAGGTCCAGAACAGGTAAGTATGCGAAAGGCCTGAAAACCAGGAAACCGCATAAGAGCTCTGACAAGCTGATCATTACCAGGAAAAACGGCAAGAAATTATAATCGGAATCAGGATTTAAATAAATAAACATGGGTCGTTCCATTAGAAAAGGTCCTTACGTAGACCACAAATTAGAGCAGAAAGTAGAGAAGATGAATGAAGGCACCAAGCGTTCCGTGATCAAAACATGGAGCCGCCGTTCTACCATCACTCCTGACTTTGTGGGCCATACATTTGCGGTGCACAATGGTAACAAGTTCATCCCCGTATACGTAACAGAGTTTATGGTAGGCCATAAGCTGGGTGAGTTTGCGCCAACCCGCAACTTCAAAGGACACGCTAACAAGAAAATGTAACAATAAATGAATGTATGAAGCATACTTCATACATCATACTTCAAATATCAAATTATGGAAGCAGTAGCTAAGCTGAAAAATAATCCTACATCTACCCGCAAAATGCGTTTGCTGGCAGATCTGATCCGCGGTCTGGATGTAGAGAAGGCTTTGAATATTTTGAAATTCCATCCCAAGCATCCCAGCGTTCCACTGGAAAAGCTGTTGGTATCTGCTATCGCCAACTGGAAAGTGAAGAATGAGGGAACAAGGGTAGAAGATGCTAACCTGATTGTGAAGACCATCTACGTGGATGGCGGCCGCATCCTGAAAAGAATGCGCCCCGCTCCGCAAGGTAGGGGTTACCGTGTCCGCAAAAGAAGTAACCATGTTACCATCGTTGTGGACAGCCGCAGCGTAGCAGTAGCAGAGGCAGCACCAGCAGCAGAAACGAAATAAAAACTATTCAACTAATTAGATAAATAAACCAGGAACATGGGTCAGAAAACAAATCCTATTGGTAACAGGTTAGGTATCATCAGAGGATGGGACTCTAATTGGTATGGCAGCAAGAAAGATTATGCTACCAAACTGATCGAAGATAACAAGATCAGGACTTACCTGAATGCCCGTATCAATAAAGGGGGCATTTCCCGCGTAGTGATCGAACGGACGCTGGGTAAGCTGATCATTACCATCCATACCTCCAAACCTGGTATCATTATAGGTAAAGGTGGCAACGAGGTAGACCGCATCAAGGAAGAGCTGAAGAAACTGACCGGCAAGGAGGATGTACAGATCAACATTCTGGAGATCCGCCGCCCGGAAGTGGATGCCAATATCGTTGCTGAAACAATCGCCAAGCAGATAGAAAGCCGCATCAACTACAAGCGCGCTATCAAAATGGCTATTGCCACCGCTTTGAGAATGGGTGCTGAAGGTATCAAGGTGAAGGTGAGCGGCCGTCTGGGTGGCGCGGAGATCGCCCGTTCAGAAGAGATCAAGCAAGGCCGTACCCCCCTGCATACCTACCGTATGGATATTGATTATGCATCCTTGTTTGCCCTTACCGTATACGGTAAAATAGGCATCAAGGTTTGGATCTGTAAAGGTGAAGTGCTGGGTAAGCGCGACCTGAACCCGAACGTGCTGAGCGGTAAGGAAGGCGAAGGCCGTACCGGTGGCCGTCCTGAAAGAGGCGGCGACCGCGGTGAAAGAAGAGAAGGCCGTGGCGAAAGAAGAGGCGGCGACAGGGGTGGTCGCAGGTAAGCAATTAACAATTATCGATTAACAATTAATAACATATAACAATGTTACAGCCCAAGAGAACGAAACACAGGAAAATGCATAAAGGCCGCATCAAAGGTAACGCCAAGCGCGGTGCGACCCTTTCCTTTGGTACGTTCGGACTTAAAGCATTAGAGCCGAAGTGGATCACAGACAGGCAGATAGAAGCTGCCCGTGTGGCCCTGACCAGGCATATGAAACGTGAAGGTAACGTATGGATCCGCATTTTCCCTGACAAGCCCATTACTGCCAAACCGCTGGAAGTGAGGATGGGTAAAGGTAAAGGTGCGCCGGACCATTGGGCGGCTGTAGTAAAACCGGGCCGTATCCTGTTTGAAGCAGACGGCGTGCCCCTGCAGCTGGCAAAAGAAGCCATGGAACTGGCCGCTCAGAAGCTGCCCATCAAAGTGAAATTTGTAGTGCGCCGCGATTACGTTGCGTAAGTGTGATGTAGAAATTCTATTTCTGGTAACAAGCAAATAAAAATTATAGCAATGGCAAAAGTAAAACAGGATCTGAAAAGCCTCAGCGAGCAGGATCTGAAAGACAAGATCACTGAAGAGCAATTGCGCTTGAAGAAGATTACGTTTAGTCATGCCATCACGCCGATCGAAAATCCAATGAGCATCCGCTCCTTGAGACGTGAGATCGCCCGGATGAAAACTGAACTGCGTAAAAGGGAGCTGGGCTTTTAAATCCACCAAATATTATAACATATTCATTAATCCTTTCCGCAAAAACGGAGAGGGGTGAAGGGAAAAACACTTTCAACAATGACCGAAATAAGAAATTTAAGGAAAACCAGGATCGGTGTGGTGTCCAGCAATAAAATGGATAAAACCATCACCGTAAGCGTGGAGCGTAAGGTGAAGCACCCGATCTATGGTAAGTTCGTGAAAAAGACTACCAAGTTCATGGCGCATGACGAAAAGAACGAGTGCAGCATTGGCGATACTGTGCGTATCATGGAAACCCGCCCCATGAGCAGGAACAAGTGCTGGAGACTGGTAGAGATTATCGAGAAGGTAAAATAATTCAATCAATTGTTTCAAGCTGCCTGCCGGCGCTCCCGGATGCAGCCGCTGACTAAACAACTAGCAAAACTTATTTTAAGATGATACAACAAGAATCAAGGCTGAATGTAGCTGATAACAGCGGCGCCAAAGAGGTGCTGTGTATACGGGTGCTGGGCAACTCCGGGCAGGATTATGCAAAAGTGGGCGACAAGATCGTAGTGACCGTTAAGGATGCCATCCCCGCCGGCGGCGTGAAGAAAGGCATGGTGACCAAAGCTGTTATCGTAAGAACCAAGAACAAGCTGCGCCGTAAAGACGGGTCCTATATCCGCTTTGACGATAATGCCGTTGTATTGCTGAATAACTCTGACGAGCCCCGCGGTACCCGTATTTTCGGTCCGGTTGCCCGTGAGCTGCGTGATAAGGGATACATGAAGATCATATCCCTGGCGCCTGAGGTGCTGTAAAAGCGAATAGTGAAAGGTCAAAAGTGAAGTGTAAAGCGCTATTTCACCTTTCACTTTTGACTTTTCGCCGAATATATGTATCTTTGCAGCCCGTTTACAAAAACGAGTCATTTTTTATCAAGCGAAACAAGGGTTTCGCTTGGCGTTTATAAATAAATCAAAATGAAAACTAGATTCAAGCCTAAGTTCAACATTAAGAAGGGCGATATGGTAGTGGTGATTGCCGGCGATGATAAGGACAGGACCAAGCCCCGCAAGGTGCTGGAAGTGTTGATAGACAAAGCCCGCGTACTGGTGGAAGGCGTAAATATCGTTACCAAGCACACCAAGCCTACTGCGCAGAATACCAAAGGCGGTATCGTAAAGCAGGAAGCGCCGATCGCTATTTCTAACGTAATGTTGTGGGATGCGAAGGCTGGAAAACCGTCCAGGGTGAACAGGCAGAGAGAAAACGGTAAATTAGTTCGTATAGCTAAAAAATCAGGGGAGGTAATTAAATAATGGCAAACACTACTTCATATATTCCCAGGCTGCAGAAAAAATACCGCGAGGAAGTGGTAGCCGCTCTCATGAAGAAATTCAACTACAAGAGCGTAATGCAGGTGCCCCGCCTCGTAAAAATATGCCTGAACCAGGGTATCAACGGTGCTGTGACCGATAAAAAGCTGGTAGACAATGCGGTAGATGAAATGACCCGTATCGCCGGCCAGAAAGCGATCCCTACACTGTCCAAGAAGGATATCTCCAACTTCAAGCTGAGAAAGCACATGCCTATCGGCGCCCGCGTAACCCTGCGCGGTACCAATATGTATGATTTCCTGGACCGTTTGATCGCTGTATCGCTGCCCCGCGTTCGCGACTTCAAAGGCGTGAATGAAAAGGCTTTCGATGGCCGCGGTAACTACACCCTGGGCATCACCGAACAGATCATCTTCCCGGAAATCGACATTGACAAGGTGACCAGGATCTCCGGTATGGATATCACTTTCGTAACAACGGCTACCACCAACGAAGAAGCTTATGAGCTGCTGAAAGAGCTGGGTATGCCGTTCAGGAACATGAAGAAAGACTAATAACAAGCAATTATAAAGTATTATGGCAAAAGAATCCGTAAAAGCCAGGCAAAGAAAGAGAGAAGCGATGGTGGCCAAGTTTGCAGAAAAACGCGCAGCCCTGAAGGCTGAAGGCGATTATGCAGCCCTGGACAAACTGCCCAAGAACGCTTCCCCCGTTCGCCTGAAGAACAGGTGCCAGCTTACCGGTCGTCCTAAAGGCTACATGCGTCATTTCGGCATCTGCCGTAACATGTTCCGCGACCTGGCCCTGGCTGGTAAAATACCCGGCGTGAAAAAAGCCAGCTGGTAATTTTTATTTATTATTGATTTTCCTATCTATTACTGATTGGATATCGCATTGTAAACTTTTAACTTTTTTCAAAACAATGGTTACTGATCCAATAGCAGACTTCCTGACCCGGATCCGGAATGCGCAGATGGCTAACCACAGGATCGTGGAAATTCCGGCCTCCAAGCTGAAAAAGCGTATCACAGAGATTCTGTACGACAAAGGTTACATCCTCAAGTATAAATTCGAGGAAGACGACAAGCAGGGCCTGATCAAAATAGCCCTGAAGTATGACCCTCAAACAAAAGAGCCCGCTATCAAGGACTTACAGCGTATCAGCCGTCCCGGCCTGCGCCAGTATTCCAAACCTGCGGATTTCCGCCGTATCAAGAACGGCCTGGGCGTGGCAGTGATCTCCACCTCCAAAGGCGTAATGACGGACAAGGAAGCCAAAGCCCAGAACGTGGGCGGCGAGGTAGTGTGCTACATCTATTAATGAATATTTCCGCGGCGTAGCTGACAATTAAGCTTTCTATACGGAGCTGAACACGGAACGCCGGTACTTATAAACAAACATAAATCTTAACATCATGTCACGTATAGGGAAAAATCCCATCAAACTGGCCAGCGGTGTAACAGTGACCGTATCACCGGCAAATGAGATCACCGTAAAAGGCCCGAAAGGCGAGCTGAAAAGAAGCATTGACAGGGATATCAAGGTGGAAGTGAAAGACGGCGTGCTGACCGTATCCCGTCCTACAGACCAGATCCGCCACCGCGCGCTGCATGGTCTGTACCGCGCTTTGATCGCCAACATGGTGAAAGGTGTAACAGACGGTTTCAAGAAGCAGCTGGAGCTGGTAGGGGTAGGTTATAAAGCCACTCACCAGGGACAACTGCTGGACCTGTCACTGGGCTACTCTCACAATATCGTTTTTGAAGTGCCCAAGGAACTGAAGGTAAGCACGGAAACCGTGAAAGGCGCCAACCCCAAGATCATGCTGGAAGGTATTGACAACCAGCTGCTGGGTCAGGTGGCTGCCAAGCTCCGCAGCCTGCGTAAGCCCGAGCCTTACAAGGGTAAAGGCGTTCGCTACAGCGATGAAGTGGTACGTAAGAAAGCAGGTAAATCTGCAGGCAAATAATTAGCAGGCGGCCGGTAGTCAGCACAGACTGCCGGCCTGCCGGCTGAGAACATAAAAAGCCCGGCAGTATCGGGCGTAAAAATTCAGAAATAATGAACACGAAAGTAATCAAGAGACAGAAGATCCGTTACCGCATCCGTAAGAAGGTGGCTGGTACGGCACAAAAGCCGAGGTTGTCTGTATTTCGCAGCAACAGCGATATTTACGTACAATTGATCGATGATACGAATGGTACTACCCTGGCTGCTGCCTCTTCTCGCGATAAGGACATCCTGGCCCAGAAAGGTACCAAAGTGGAAAAGTCCAGGCTGGTAGGCGTCGCATTGGCCACTAAGGCAAAGGAACTGGGTATCACTGCCTGTACATTTGACCGCGGCGGCTATCTGTACCACGGCCGTGTAAAAAGCGTGGCAGATGGCGCAAGGGAAGGCGGCCTGCAGTTCTAGATCGTAATGCTGGAAACCGGGCATAGAAAATATGCAAGGCTCCACCTGATCGCTGAAAAGATATTATTTAACAGGTGAAATCGTAATTCGCAAATAATAAAATGGCAAAGAATTCATTCAATAAAGTAAAGGCCGGTGACCTGGAGTTGAAGGAGAAGGTAGTGGCCATTAACCGTGTTACCAAAACCACGAAAGGCGGCCGTACTTTCAGCTTCTCCGCCCTGGTGGTAGTAGGTAATGAGAACGGTGTTGTGGGCCATGGCCTGGGTAAAGCCAAAGAAGTGCAGGAAGCTATCACAAAAGGTATTGATGATGCCAAAAAGAACCTCATCAAGATACCCGTGATGAAAGGCACCATCCCGCACGACCAGCTGGCCAAGGAAGGCGCAGCCAAAGTGCTGATCAAACCGGCCGCCCATGGTACCGGTGTGATTGCCGGAGGCTCCATGCGCGCCGTACTGGAAAGCGCCGGTATCACAGACGTGCTGGCCAAGTCCCTGGGCTCTGCCAATCCGCACAACGTGGTAAAAGCCACCTTCAAGGCGCTGGGCCTGCTGCGTGAACCGATACAGGTAGCCAAGAGCAGGAGCGTGTCCCTGAAAAAAGTGTTTAACGGATAAACAATAAATTCCAAAATCCAATATCCAGATCCCGAACCAGTGGACAGGCACCAGGGATAAGGTATTGCGGATAGTTGAAGGAGCGGATGCTGATTTGGGAATTTGGGATTTGGGATTTGAAAATTTCTAATATTATGGCAAAGATCAAGATCACCCAGGTTAAAAGTGGTATAGACCGTCCGGAAAGGCAGAAACTGACCTTGAAAGCACTGGGCCTTACCAAGATGAACGCTACTGTAGAGGTGGAAGCCACCCCGCAGATCGTTGGCATGGTACGCAAGGTACACCACCTGGTAAAAGTGGAAGATGTGAAAGGCTGAGCACTGTGTTCAGGCTTCACTAAATAATTGTACTTTTACACCGGCAATTATATATATTACACTTTATTTAAAGCGAGCGGTTAATTTCCGCGTAAGTAAAAAAAATTATTAATAGAATGAATCTGCATTCACTGAAACCTGCAAAAGGTTCCGTACATAAAGAAAAACGCCTCGGTCGCGGCGAAGCGTCCGGTAAAGGTGGCACTGCTACAAAAGGTAATAAAGGTCATCAATCCCGCGCAGGCTATGCCAGCAAGAAAGGTCACGAAGGTGGCCAGATGCCTATCCAGCGCCGTTTGCCCAAACGTGGTTTTAAAAGCCTGAACCGTGAAGAAGTAAAAGTATTCAACGTGGGCCAGCTAGATCACCTGGTAGAGAAATACGGCCTGCAGGACTTCTCTCTTGAAAACCTGTATGCCAACGGCCTGGTGAGCAGAACCGAAAAGGTAAAACTGTTAGGGCAGGGAGAACTGAAAGCCAAAGTAACCGTAAAGGTGAACGCTATCAGTGAAAAGGCCAGGCAGCTCGTTGAGAAAGCAGGTGGGTCAGTAGAACTGGTATAAGACTTTACGACTGAGGAGACGCCTACGGAGTAGTGCGTCTTTTCCAATTTAATAGCGCTATTAAACCTTTATCTTCCTGTGAAGAAGTTTATTGAAACAATAAAAAACATCTGGAGCATAGAAGACCTGCGTAATCGCATTCTTACTACTTTGCTCCTTGTCCTCGTTTACCGCGTAGGATCCTACATCGTGTTGCCCGGTATTGACGCCAACGCCCTGCAGCAGTTTTCGGAGAAATCCAACCAGGGCATTCTGGGATTGTTCAATATGTTTGCGGGCGGCTCGTTCTCAAGGGCATCCATTTTCGCGTTGGGGATCATGCCCTATATCTCTGCCTCCATTGCTATTCAGCTGTTGACCATTGCAGTGCCCTACTTCCAGAAGCTGCAGAAGGAGGGCGAAAGCGGCAGGAAAAAGATTAACCAGTATACCCGTCTCCTCACCGTAGTGGTAACCGGTTTCCAGGCCAGCGCATACGTAGCTTACCTGAAAGGCCAGTCCGGCGGCGCTATCATCCCCGAATACGGGGCATTCCTGTTCTGGCTGTCCACTACCGTCGTGCTCACCGCAGGAACGCTGTTCGTAATGTGGCTGGGCGAGAAGATCACGGATAAAGGCATCGGCAACGGTACCTCCCTGATCATCATGGTGGGCATCCTGGCCCGCCTGCCCCAGGCGCTGATACAGGAGTTTACCTCCAAAACAACGGAAGGCGGCGGCGGCCTGCTGGTATTCCTGATAGAGATCGCGGTGTTCATCGTGATCACCATCGGCCTGATACTGCTGGTACAGGGTACCCGCAAGATCCCGGTGAACTATGCAAAACGTATTGTAGGCAACAAGCAATATGGCGGCGTGCGCCAGTTCATTCCCCTGAAGGTGAATGCTGCAGGCGTAATGCCCATCATCTTTGCCCAGGCCATCATGTTCATACCGGCAACGGCTATCGGCTTTGCCACCTCCTCGGAGAGCGCTTCCGGCTTCATCCGTATATTCAGCGATCATACCAATGGTTATTACAACCTGATATATGCAATACTGGTAGTGGTATTTACCTATTTTTACACCGCTTTGATCTTCAACCCCAACCAGATGGCGGAAGAAATGAAGCGGAACAACGGGTTCATTCCCGGCGTAAAGCCCGGTAAAGCTACTGCAGACTATATCGGCGCTGTAATGGACCGCATTACCCTGCCCGGCGCCTTTTTCCTGGCACTGGTAGGTATCATGCCCGGTATAGCGGCTGCCCTGCGTATCAACAGTAATTTTGCCTCTTTCTTCGGGGGCACCTCCCTGCTGATCATGGTAGGGGTAATACTGGATACCCTGCAGCAGATCGAAAGCCAGCTGCTGATGCGCCACTACGACGGCCTGATGAGCACCGGCGGCCGCATAAAGGGAAGAACGGCCCCGGCCAATGTTTAAATAATGTGCCGATATGCAAATATGCAGATGTGCAAATGTATAATGCGTAGATATACTCGCTTCAATTCATTTGCACATCTGCATATTTGCATATCGGCACATACTGGTAGACTATGATCCATTATAAGAACAAAGAGGAAATAGAACTGATGCGCAAAAGCGCATTGCTGCTGAGTGCTACCCTGGAGGCAGTGGCAAAGGCGCTGAAGCCCGGCATGACCACCCTGGAAGTGGATGACCTGGTAGAGCAGTTTATCCGGGAGCATGGGGCGGTGCCCTCTTTCAAGGACTACCGCGGCTTTCCCAGGAGCTGCTGCATTTCCGTGAATGACGAGGTAGTGCACGGCATTCCCAATGCCTATGCGCTGAAGGACGGGGACATTGTATCCGTGGATGTGGGCGTATACCTGAATGGTTTTCATGCGGACAGCGCGTATACCTTTGCCATTGGCAATGTGAAAAAAGAGGTGCTGGACCTGATGACCGCCACCAAAGCAGCCCTGTACAAAGGCATTGAAAAGGCGGTGGCCGGTAACCGGATCGGGGATATTGCCTACGCCATACAGGAGCATGCCGAAAAGGAGCGGGGCTACGGCGTCGTGCGCGAGCTGGTGGGCCACGGCCTGGGCCGGCAGCTGCATGAAGACCCCCAGGTGCCTAACTACGGCAGGCGCGGCAGCGGCCCCATCATGAAGGAGGGGCTGGTAATAGCCATAGAGCCTATGGTGAACCTGGGCACCAAGGAGGTAGCGTATATGGATGACGGTTGGACAGTAGCCACCCGCGACGAGCAACCCTCCGTGCATTATGAGCATACCGTAGCTGTGATGAAAGGAAAGGCCGACGTGCTTTCCAGCTTTGCAGGCATAGAGGCTGCCGAGCAGGCCAACCCGGCGCTGAATGCAAATTATTGATCTGCAGGAACTAATTTATAATTAATAGTCTTAACATAATTATTAGGCAGGACAGCAGGGGCTTTCGGGGCCTGTTATGAATGCTTAATTATTAATTAATTCCGGGAAATTTTTCGATTTCAAAAGATTTATGCTATCTTTGCAGTCCTAAAAATTTTTATGGCAAAACAGGCACTCATTAAACAGGATGGAATTATACTGGAAGCCTTGTCAAACGCTATGTTCCGTGTTAAGCTGGAGAATGGGCATGAGATTTTGGCTACCATTTCTGGAAAAATGAGAATGCACTATATCCGTATTTTGCCGGGAGATAAGGTAGGAGTGGAAATGAGTCCGTATGACCTGTCAAGGGGCAGGATCATTTTCCGGTATAAATAATGGCATTTTCCAGATAGCAAATTATTAGCAGACATATAACTTTTAACTTATGAAGGTAAGAGCTTCCATAAAGAAGAGAAGTGCAGATTGCAAGATAGTGCGTAGAAAGGGTAAATTGTTGGTGATCAACAAGAAGAACCCCCGTTTCAAGCAACGTCAGGGATAATTGGATTCAAATCTAAACAACGTAAATATTAAAACAGCAATATGGCACGTATAGCCGGTATAGATCTTCCTAAAAATAAAAGAGGAGAAATAGGACTTACCTATATTTATGGTATAGGCCGTTCTACCGCTCAATATATCCTGAGCAAGTCAGGCATTGATTTCAACAAGAAAGTGAAGGACTGGAATGACGATGAGCAGGCAGCCATCCGTAACGTGATCAACAGTGAGATCAAGGTGGAAGGCCAGCTGCGTTCTGAAGTGCAGATGAACATCAAGCGCCTGCTGGATATTGCCTGCTACCGCGGTCTGCGCCACAGGAAAGGATTACCGGTTAGAGGACAGCGCACCCGTACCAACAGCCGCACCCGTAAAGGTAAGCGTAAGACGGTGGCCGGTAAGAAAAAAGCACCTAAGAAGTAAAAAATAAAGCACCAAATTCCAAAACCAGAATTCCAGAATTGTGTTCTGTATTTCAATCTCCTGAACCATTTTGGAACCCGGCCTGAAGTTTGGAATTTGGCATCTGGAATTTGGAATTTTAAAATATTATGGCAAAAGCAACCAATTCAAAAACTGCTGCTAATAAAAAGAGGGTAGTAAAGGTAGATAACTACGGGGATGTACACATATCCGCCAGTTTTAACAACATCATAGTAAGCATTACCAACAAGCAGGGTCAGGTGATCTCCTGGTCTTCTGCCGGTAAAATGGGCTTCAAGGGCTCCAAGAAGAATACGCCCTACGCCGCCCAGCTGGCTGCTACGGATGCTGCTAAAACTGCCTTTGATGCCGGCCTGAAAAGAGCGGACGTATTTGTGAAAGGCCCTGGTGCAGGACGGGAAAGCGCTATCCGCGCTATCGCCAATTCCGGTATCGAGGTAAGCATGATCAAGGACGTTACGCCTTTACCGCATAACGGTTGCCGTCCTCCCAAGAAAAGAAGAGTCTAGGATAATCGAATTCCAAATTCCAAGATCCAAATTCCGCTATGGGGATTTGGATTTTTGAGATTTGGAATTCCGAATTTTTAAATATGGGTGCATGATCAGGTTTAAGATTTTTTAAAGAGCATGCACCGGAACTAAAAAATCTAACAAGTAAAAACATGGCAAGGTACACAGGACCAAAGACCAAGATCTCCAGGATTTTTGGCGAACCTATCTTAGGTAATGGTAAGTATTTAGGTAAGAACAGTAACCCTCCCGGTCAGCACGGCGCTACCCGCAAGCGTAAGCAGCTGGGCGAATACGCACTGCAGCTGCGCGAGAAGCAAAAGGCAAAATACACTTACGGCGTGCTGGAACGCCAGTTCCTCAACCTGTTCAAAGAAGCTAACCGCCGTAAAGGCGTAACCGGTGAAACCCTGATCAAGCTGCTGGAAGCCCGCCTGGACAACACCGTATTCCGCCTGGGCATGGCCCCCTCCCGTCCTGCTGCCCGTCAGCTGGTTTCCCACAAGCACGTTACCGTAAACGGCCACGTGGTGAACATTCCTTCCTATCAGCTGAAGCCGGGCGATATCATCGGCCTGAAATCCAAAACCGCCGGTAATACTGCCCTCACCAGCAATATCCGCGGCAAGAACCCCAAGTTCAGCTGGCTGGACTGGAACGAAAAGGACATGCAAGGTACTTTTATCGCCTATCCTGAAAGAGAAAGCGTTCCTGAGAATATCAAGGAACAACTGATAGTGGAATTGTACTCTAAATAATAACAACTAAACTTCATATTGCAATGGCAATTCTTAATTTCCAAAAGCCTGACAAGATCGTTCTGCAAAAGTCTACCGACTTTGAAGCTCAATTCGAATTCCGGCCGTTAGAACCAGGTTATGGTGTGACCATCGGTAATGCGCTGCGTCGCGTACTGCTGTCATCATTGGAGGGCTATGCCATTGTGGGAATAAAAATAGAAGGTGCCGATCACGAGTTTGCTACCCTGAAAGGAGTGACCGAAGATGTGACCGAAATCATCCTGAACCTGAAACAGGTGCGTTTCAAGAAGATTGTGGAGAATGAAGTGAGCAACGAGAAGATCCAGATCTCCATCAAAGGTAAGACCGAGTTCCGGGCCGACATGATCGAGAAAGCCACCAGCGCTTTCCAGATCATGAACCCCGAGCTGCTGATCTGCACACTGGACCCTTCTGCCAAACTGGACATTGAACTGACCATTGGCAAGGGCCGCGGTTATGTGCCGGCTGAGGAAAACAAACCCAAGGATGCCGTTTTTGGCTACATCGCCATCGATTCTATCTTTACCCCGATCAAGAATGTAAAATACAGCATCGAAAATACCCGTGTGGAACAAAAGACCGACTATGAGAAGTTGATCATGGAAGTGGTGACAGATGGCACCATCCACCCGGAAGAGGCTGTAAAACAGGCCTCCCGCATCCTGATCCAGCACCTGATGATCATCACTGATGAAAACATCAGCTTTGATACCAAGGACACGGAGAAGGAAGATGTGGTAGACGAACAGACCCTGCAGCTGCGCAAGATACTGAAAACGCCGCTGGAAGACCTGGACCTGAGCGTACGCGCCTTCAACTGCCTGAAAGCTGCCAAGATCAACTCCCTGAGCGAGCTGGTGCAGTATGAGCAGGAGGAGCTGATGAAATTCAGGAACTTCGGGCAGAAATCGCTTAGCGAGATCGAACAGGTACTGAATGAAAGGGGCCTGCATTTTGGCATGGATCTTTCCAAACTGAAACTGGAAGAAGAATAATTGAAACAGCTGTTAGCCGCTGGCCATTAGCGTTTAGTTAATAGCTGGTAGCTAACAGCTAATAAACTAACATAAGTACCCTGTAATTCCTGACACGGTACAGGGGAATAAAATCACAATCGTCATGCGTCACGGAGTAAAATTGAACCACCTGGGCAGAACCGCTGCTCATCGTAAGAGCCTGTTATCCAACCTGGCCTGCGAACTGATCAGCCACAAACGTATTACCACCACCTTGGCCAAAGCCCGCGCTTTACGGGTATACATAGAGCCGCTGCTGACCAAGGCAAAAACAGACAGCACACACAATCGCAGGATCGTGTTCAGCTACCTGCAGGACAAGGAAGCCATCAAGGAATTGTTTGGCGTGATCAGCGAGAAGATCGCTAGCCGTCCTGGTGGATATACCCGCATCATCAAGTTGGGCAAACGTATGGGGGATAACGCGGAAACTGCCCTGATAGAGCTGGTGGACTTCAACGAGATCTACGGCAAAGCCACTGAAAAAGCACCTGCCAAGAGGACCCGCCGCGCTGGTGGTGGCAAGAAGAAAGCCGCAGAAACGGCTGCCACCGAAGAAGCACAGGCTCCTGCAGCAGAAGCAGAGAACAAAACAGAAGAGAAAGCTGCTGAATAATACACAGCGCCTTGATTATAAACCTGTCAGGTTTTCCTTAAACCTGACAGGTTTTTTTATGATCAGATAACCTGCCCCCGCTTGATATAGATGCTATTTTTTTGTAATATAGCGGCCGGATCCCTAATACCGAATATCCTATGAATTACCTGAGCTGCCGGCATTGCGGGCACTACAATGCATTGAGATCAGAATTCCTCACTTTTTGCGAACACTGCGGTAAAAAGCTGCCTTACACCTTTGCGGACTGGAAACAGAAGCACCCGGAGGGCAGCTTTGAAGCATTCCAGCAGGAGGTGGCCATTTATATAGAAGACGAGCCCACGCCCAAACCAGGGTGGATGCAGCAATACCTGTGGCCGGCCGGCCGCCGTGGACTGATACTGGCCGCTGTGCTGATATTTGCCCTCGTAGCCGTGGCAGGTACCTATTTTGGCAAGCAGGCCATTGTTACCTGGTCCTATCCCAAAGCGGAAAAGTCCTGGTTATACACTTCCTGGCAAACCGTTACCATTGGCCGGCAAGCCCTGCAGATCAGCGCTCCCGTGCACCTGAGCGTAAACGACCATGCCCTGCCGCCCGAGCTGGCCAAAATGGTGGAGTATGCAAAAAGCTATCGCAACCGCGGGGAAGGCGGCCTGCAGATCAGCGTGGATATGTTCAGCTACCGCGAGACCATTGCCAATAACCTGGACGAAGCCGTGAGAAAGGCGACCGGGGATCTGCAGCAAGAGCCCGGCGTGTCCGATCTCAAGCTGAGTGTCAGCCCCATCTCCCGGGCAAATGTCCAGGGTGTGCTGCAGGAGGGGACCCTGCTGTACAAAAGCGCCGTGCAGCTCTCTTTCTACAACCTGGTTATGGTGCAGGGGCCCCACCGCTGGCTGGTGAATATCCGCTGCCGTGCAGACGATCCTGTTGGCCAGCAGCTGGCCAAGCGGGTGCTCAAATCCGTGCAGGTGAAGTAGTGAGTTAACAATTAGCGGTTAATAATTAATAATTTGGAAAATATGTTGCGCAGCGGCAGCGTGACACGATCTGTTATGCTTAATTATTATTAATTGCCTAACTTTGCACGATTTTAAAAAAAGAGTCTGAAAATGCCGCATACAAAACCCAGCCAACCGGCCATATTATTACTGAACGATGGTACGGTTTATCACGGAAAAGCTTTTGGAAAGATCGGAACAGCTGCCGGCGAGCTTTGCTTCAATACCGGTATGACGGGCTACCAGGAGGTATTTACAGATCCTTCTTACAAGGGACAGGTGCTGATCATGAATAACTGCTACATAGGTAACTATGGTACCAGGAAAGAGGATGTGGAGAGCAGCAGCGTGAAGATCAGCGGACTGATCTGCAAGAATATTGCGCAGCACTATTCCCGCAAAATGGCGGACAGCTCCCTGGAACAGTTCCTGGCAGAGAACAACCTGGTAGCGATCCACGACGTGGATACCCGGGCCCTGGTATCTCACATCCGCAGCAAGGGAGCCATGAATTGCATCATATCCTCCGAGATACTGGATGTGGAGCAGCTGAAGGAACAGCTGGCAAAGGTGCCTTCCATGGAGGGACTGGCCCTGTGCGCAGAAGTATCTACCAGGGAGCCCTATAACATTGGCGATCCCCAGGCCGGCATCCGCATTGCCGTGCTGGACAACGGGGTAAAACGCAACATGCTGAGATGCCTGTCAGAAAAAGGCGCCTACCTGCAGGTGTTCCCGACCAATACTACTTTCGAGGAGTGCGAGCAGTTCAGGCCGCACGCCTATTTTATATCCAATGGTCCCGGCGACCCCGCGCCGCTGAAATATGCGGTAGAAACCGTAAAGAAAGTGCTGGCGGCCAACCGGCCCCTGTTTGGCATTTGCCTGGGTCATCAGCTGCTGGCACTGGCCAACGGTATTCCCACTTACAAAATGCACCACGGCCACCGCGGGTTGAACCACCCCGTGAAGAACCTGGCTACCGGCCGTTGCGAGATCACCACGCAGAACCACGGTTTTGCAGTGGACCCCAGGGCGATCGCTGCCAGCGAGAACGTGGAGGTTACGCACGTGAACCTGAACGACGGCTCCATAGAAGGTATCCGTATCAGGAACAAGCCTGCCTTCTCTGTGCAATACCACCCGGAATCCACGCCCGGCCCTTATGATTCCCGCTACCTGTTCGACGATTTCTTCCAGATGATCAGGGAGTACATGCCGCAGCAATAAGCGCCCTATCATATTATCAGCTGAAAAAAGGAAACGGTCCCGAGGAGTCGGGACCGTTGCTTTTTAATTCCACGTTATGAAAACAAGCGGATGATGGGTCTGGCGTCCACCAGTGTAGGGTGGGACAGGCGTCATCGCCGTTTCATGATGGAGCAAAAATGAGAAAAAATTTCAGGCAGGGCAGGCAACAAGTGATGAAATGGCTTTTCTGCAAGATAAAAGGGGGATAACCAGGGATAAGGGAAAAAAATACGGCTCTGTGAACAGAGCCGTTTGCCTTTATAAATTCCACGTTATGAAAAACTGATACAAAAATACGATATTTAGCTAAAACGTTTTAGTAAGTTTCCGACTTTTTACACACACTTGATAATTCGCTTTCACCTTATCTTCGAGAGTCCAAAGTTCGGACCAATTTCACGTTTGGAAAAATTCTATTGGTTAAATTTTTCTTAAACCCTTCAACAGCCTATTTCACATTGTTTTTTATTATATCCATCTATTTTTCCTTTCTTCTTCGTTTCTTCTACAAATATACGACGAAAATTGATTAAAAAAATAGATTGGTCAAAAAAAATTTGAATTTTTGGCTCAAAAACAATATATAGAATTTATTATAATATAAATTTCCTCCCTGAAAAGAACTTTTCGGATGCAAAGATCGGGGTTTTACCGGTATGCATGTGTTACCTTATTATGAATATACGGTGAATACCAGCCGCTTGCGCGGGATCATCCGCCTGTGCCGGGCACGTTTGCTGATAGCTTGGCCGTTGCCATTGTTCGCCCGGGGTAGCTTTCCAGCGCTTTTTCCAGGCAGGTTGCCGCCCGGGCAATATCCTCCCGGTTCAGCACATAGGCCAGCCGTACCTCCTGTTTGCCCAGCCCGTTTGTAGCATAAAATCCCGTACCGGGGGCCATCATCACAGTTTGTTGCTCATAGGAGAAAGATTCCAGCAGCCACTGGCAGAAGCGGTCTGCATCATCAATCGGCAGCCGGGCCATGGCATAGAAGGCGCCGCCGGGGTTGGGGCAGAACACGCCGGGTATATTGTTTAATTTTTCCACCAGCACATCCCGCCGGGCCATATATTCAGCCTTGATGCCGTCAAAATAATCAGCTGGCAGGTCTACGGCTGCTTCTCCGGCTATCTGTGCAAAGGAGGGGGGGCTCAGCCGGGCCTGGGCAAATTTCATAACGGCATCCAGCACGCGCTGGTTTTTGGTGACCAGGGCGCCTATACGGCCGCCGCAAGCGCTGTAGCGTTTGGAAATGGTGTCCATTAAGATAACATGGTCTTCCATGCCCTGCAGGTGCATGGCCGAAAAGTGCCGGCCGCTGTAGCAGAATTCCCGGTAGGCCTCATCAGAAAAAAGATACAGGTTGTGCTGCAGGCACAACTGTTTCAGTACCTCCATTTCCTCCGGGCTGTAGAGGTAGCCGGTAGGATTGTTGGGATTGCAGATCAGGATGGCCCGGGTGCGCGGGGTAATGGCTTTTTCAAAGGCCTCCATGGCAGGCAGGGCAAAACCGCTCTCAATACCGGAGGTAATGGTGCGGATGGCAATGCCGGCTTCTGCGGCAAAGCCGTTGTAATTGGCGTAGAAGGGCTCTGGCACCAGCACTTCATCGCCCGCATCCAGGCAGGCCATGAAGGCAAACAGGATGGCTTCGGAACCGCCGGTGGTCACAATGATCTGCTGGTGGTCCACCCGGATGTCAAACCGGCCATAATATTCCACCAGCTTGCGGCGGTAGCTTTCGTTGCCTGCGCTGTGGCTGTATTCCAGTATTTTGAACTCGGAGCGGCGTACGGCATCCAGCACAGGCGCCGGCGTTTCAATATCCGGCTGGCCAATGTTCAGGTGGTATACCCGGATACCTTTCTTTTTGGCGGCTTCTGCATAGGGCACTAGCTTTCTGATGGGGGAGGGAGGCATGTGCTGCCCTCTTTTGCTGATATCAGGCATTATTTTGTTGTATTTGCGATGCAAATGTAAGAGAATGTGCAGATATGCAGATGTGCGGATGTGCAAATGGGGCGGGAAAATGCCGGCAATAAAAAAGCCTTACAGCATGTGTACACTGTAAGGCTGTATGTGAAATGACAGGCTGATACGCTTCAGTGCATTGCACATCCGCACATCTGCCTATCCGCACATTAATTTTCTACCGTTCCGGTCAGGTGCAGCTCCTTGTCCTGGTCCACGCCTTTGAACTTTACCCAGATGGTTTTGTTCTGCTGACCTACGCCATTGGCGCTATAAGTAGCGGTGATCGTACCTTTTTTACCGGGCAGGATCGGTTCTTTGGTCCACTTCGGAGTAGTACAGCCGCAGCTGGCGCGGGCAGCTTCAATCAGCACCGGTTCTTTGGTGATGTTAGTAAATTCAAAATCAACAGTTACGGGTTTGTTGAGCTGGGTTTTACCGAAGTCGATAGTCTCTTTTACAAATTTCACCTTTGCATCTGCCGGGTTCCCTGTACCGGCCCCATTTTGCGCCTGGGCCCAAATTGCTGTGCTGAACAGCATGCTCGCAAATAGGGATAAGATAAACTTTTTCATCATGTATAGTTTGGTTTTTAAACGGTTTGGTTAAAACTTAAAGGCGGATCACAATCTTGAAAAAAAGATCTGCCTCCGGAATAGTAACAAATTTACAGCCAAAAGCTGTTCTATACCCAGCAAATTATTAAAATCTTCTTAAAAAAATCATTTTAATTTAAGGGCGGCATTTTCAGCTGGTTAGCAAATATTTTTCATTCGTTAATATTTGTCTTTTATTTGTCTTATGGAAACCCGGGAAATTTTCTGATGCCCGGTTTCAACTATATAATTACCTTACTTTTGTACTTTAACCAACAGGCATGATAGAAAATAATGAACTGACTATGAACATGGACAGCCGGTTATCCTTTGAAGAGTTCCGCAAGGAAGTATTAAATGACTACCGGCTGGCTTGCGAAAGCAGGGAAGTTAGCCTGCTGGCCCGTAAGGAAGTGCTTACGGGTAAAGCCAAGTTCGGGATATTTGGAGATGGAAAGGAAGTGGCCCAGATAGCCATGGCCAAGTACTTCCTGCCGGGCGATTTCCGCTCGGGTTACTACCGTGATCAAACCTTTGCTTTTGCCAGCGGTATCAGCACCATCGAACAATTCTTTTCCCAGTTATATGCCGACCCCGACCCCGGGAACGATCCTTTCTCCGCAGGCCGGCAGATGAATTCCCACTTTGCCACGCCCAACATTACGGACGACGGCAACTGGCGGGACCTTACCAAGATCAAGAATACCGCTTCCGATATGGCGCCCACTGCCGCGCAGATGCCGCGCTCCCTGGGCCTGGCTTTTGCCTCCAAGCTTTTCCGGGAGGTAGATGATCTGAAACAGTTCACCCACCTGTCGCATAACGGCAACGAGATCTGCTTTGCCACCATTGGCGATGCAGCCACCTCCGAAGGGCATTTCTGGGAAACCATGAATGCGGCCGGCGTGCTGCAGGTGCCGCTGGCGGTATTTGTATGGGACGATGGATATGGTATCTCCGTGCCGCGCAAGTACCAGACCACCAAAGGATCTATCAGCGCCGTAATGGAAGGCTTCCGTAAAACGGAGGACTCCAATGGTTTTGATATATATAATGTAAAAGGCTGGGATTATGCCGGCATGTGTGAAGTATTTGAGAACGGACTGCGCAAGGTGCGGGAAACCCACGTGCCCGCCCTGTTCCATGTAGAAGAGATCACGCAGCCGCAGGGCCATTCCACCAGCGGATCGCATGAGCGCTACAAAAGCAAGGACCGCCTGGCCTGGGAAAAGGAGTTTGACTGCAACCTGAAAATGCGCCAGTGGATACTGGAAAATGCCCTTTCTGACGAAGCCACCCTCCAGGAAATAGAACTAACGGCAAAAGCTACGGCCACGGCTGCACGTAAAAGCGCCTGGGAAAAATACATTGCGCCCATCAAGCAGCAGGTAAAGACCCTGGCCGCTCATGGGCAGGCGATAGTGGAAGAAGGTATAGCGGATACAGATATGGTGCAGCAGGCCATACAGCAGCTGAAGGCCAACCGCGAGCCGCTGCGCCGGGATGTGCTGAAAACGGCCGCCGGCATTCTTTTCCGTCATAAAAAAACACACAGCCCGGCCCTGCAGGCCCTCCAGCAGTATTATGACCAGCTGCGGCAGCAGGAACGGGAAAACTACAGCTCCCACCTGTACGCTACCGGGGCCAATTCTGCCCTGAACGTGCAGGAGGTGCCCGCTGTGTATGCAGACACGCCGCAGGTGGTGAATGGCTATGAAGTGCTGAATAAATATTTTGACCAGCTGTTTGCCGAGAACCCGAAAGTATTTGCTTTTGGCGAGGATGTGGGTAAGATAGGCGATGTGAACCAGGGCTTTGCCGGGCTGCAGCAGAAGCATGGCAAGCAGCGTATATTCGATACCGGTATACGCGAGCTGACCATTATGGGGCAGGCTATCGGGATGGCCTTACGCGGCCTCAAGCCCATTGCCGAGATACAGTATATCGATTACCTGCTGTACGGGCTGGAGCCCCTCAGCGACGATGTGGCCAGCCTGCAGTACCGTACCCGCGGCATACAGGCCTGCCCGGTGATCGTGCGTACCCGTGGTCACCGGCTGGAGGGCATCTGGCATTCCGGCTCGCCCATGGGCATGATCATTCACAGCCTGCGGGGCATGCACATTTGTGTACCGCGCAACATGGTGCAGGCGGCCGGCATGTACAACACCCTGCTCAGCGCCAATGAGCCGGCCCTGATGGTGGAATCCCTCAATGGTTACCGCCTCAAGGAAAAGCTGCCGCAGAACCTTACGGAGTTTACCGTGCCGCTGGGCATCCCCGAAGTGCTGCACACCGGTACCGATATTACTCTCGTATCTTACGGATCTACCCTGCGCGTGGTGGAGGAAGCCATGCATACCCTGGAGCAGATGGATGTTTCCTGTGAGCTGATAGACGTGCAGACCCTGCTGCCTTTCGATATCCATCACAGTATCCTGGAATCGCTGAAAAAAACCAACCGCATCCTGTTCATCGACGAGGATGTACCCGGTGGCGGCACCGCCTTCATGTTCCAGCAGGTAATGGAGGTACAGGGCGGCTATCGCTGGCTGGATGTGGCTCCCCGCACCCTGGCCGCACAGGAGCACCGCCCGGCCTATGGCTCTGACGGGGATTACTTTTCCAAGCCAAATGCAGAAGATGTAGTGCAGGTGGTAATGGCCATGATGGAGGAATGACCATACAACCATTTCAAAAATACAACGTCCCGTGTAGCAGCATAACCTGCACGGGACGTTTTTTTCTTTCGCAGTATAACAGTTGTAGGTTAGGCAGCATGGCAAGCAGTAGCGCTACAAATATTAAAAAATATATTCATACTACTATGCCATTCCTGTGTTATTTAACCATTATTTCAATTAATTTATAAACTTGCCCCGGTATACGCTTTTAGGGATAAACGGTATAATGGCGATTTTCATTATAACGGAACAGGCATTCACCATTAACAAGGAATAAATATCAGCGAATGAAACAGATCGTAGTACTGGACGGCTATGCACTGAACCCCGGCGACCTGGACTGGGCGCCGCTGCGGGCCCTGGGCCGGGTAACGGTATATGACAGAACGCCCGAAGGGGAAGTGGCGGTCCGCGCACAGGATGCGGACATCATTCTCACCAACAAGGCCATTGTAAGCGCCGCCACTATTGCCCGGCTGCCCCGGCTGCAATACATTGGCGTAATGGCTACCGGCTACAACGTGGTGGATATAGCCGAGGCCACCGCCCGGCAGATACCGGTCACTAATGTGCCGGCCTACGGTACGGCCGCAGTGGCCCAGCATACCTTTGCACTGATACTGGAGCTGTGCAGCCAGGTGGGCCTGCATGCAGCCAGTGTACAGGCCGGCGACTGGAGCCGCAGCGCAGACTTTGCCTACTGGAGATCGCCCCTGCATGAGCTGAATGGCAAGGTGCTGGGCATTGTGGGGCTGGGGCAGATAGGCAGGGCCGTAGCCCGTATAGCTCAGGCCTTTGGCATGCGAGTAATAGCCCATCACAAGCACCCGGAGCGGGACAAAATGGAGGGCGTTACGTTTGTAGACATCCCTGCCTGTTTTGCTACTGCCGATATCGTATCCCTGCATTGCCCGCTGAACGAGCAGAACCGTGGATTTGTGAACGCGGCATTGCTGCACACCATGCAACCCGGCGCCTTCCTGGTCAATACCAGCCGCGGGCCGCTGATCAATGAGGCCGACCTGGCAGATGCGCTGAACCGGCAACGTATAGCCGGCGCCGCGCTGGATGTGCTGTCCATAGAGCCGCCAGCCCCCGATAACCCGCTGGTACAGGCCCGGAACTGTATCATTACCCCGCACATTGCCTGGGCTACACGGGAAGCCAGGAGCCGGCTGCTGCATACTGTGGTGGAAAATGTGAAGGCTTTCCTGGAGGGAATGCCGCAAAACCTGATAAACGGGGTGAAATTATAGCATAATAATTATATTGATTTATTATTAACTATTAATTAACCATAATTGAATAATGAATATTATTCATGTTAATAATGAACAAAATGAATAAAGAAAGCCGCCAAAAAACTTTCCGTGAATTGTCAAGTTTTAGCAATAATTAGCTAAATTGGAAAAGAATTTTAACCCTGCGGTTACTTTAAGAGACACGAAGCGATATTTATTGATCAGGCGCCCTAAGTTTTTTTATCGAAAAATCCACCTGTGTATGAAGCCAAGCATGATCATTATTCCCTTGCAAGGAGCTGTTTATGCAAGGTGCTATCTGCCCATTCAGAAAACAAATATTTAACAGATGAAAGCAGGAATACTACTGGTAGAAGACGACCATTTTTTCGCCAAAGTAATTAAAAGACACCTGGAGAAGGAAGGCTACAGCGTAGTGCACTGCCTTAATGGAGACGATGCCTGGAATGTGTTCCAGGAGCGGGTTTTCGACATTTGCCTGCTGGATATCATTATGCCCGGCAGGGATGGCTTCACCCTGGCCAGGGAGATCCGCAACCAGGACACGAACATTCCTATCATCTTCACTTCCTCCCGCTACATGGAACAGGATCGCCTGCACGGATTTGAGTCCGGCGGGGACGACTACCTGGTAAAGCCTTTTAATATCGAGGAGCTGCAGTTCCGGATAGAGGTGTTCCTGAAAAGGAGCCGCCTGCTGCAAAGCAGGAAAGTGCTTACCTACCAGCTGGGTACCCTGGAGTTCAATTACACGGAGTTAAAGATCTATCATAAAACTACCGGCCACACTATCAACCTGCCCCCCAAGGAAGCGGAATTACTGAAGTTCCTTTGTGAGAATCCTAACCGGCGCCTGAAACGCGAGAATATCCTGCAGGCCGTTTGGGGCAGCGACGACTTTTTTGCCGGCCGCACGATGGATGTATACCTTACCCGCTTGAGAAAACATTTCCGCCTGGATGAGGATGTTAAGCTGGAAACCTTTCACGGAAAGGGGCTGCGGCTGGTTACAGATCCCAGGGCCTGTACGGCGGAAGTATAAAATAATGTAAGAGCAACCACAAACACCACACACCACAGAGAACCGTTTTGCCGTAGCAGAACGGTTCTCTTTTTTATGATCTGTTGCTTATTTCAGGTTATGGAATACCTGCTGCACGTCTTCATCCTGCTCCAGGCGGTCTACCAGCTGCAGCACTTCCTTGGCCTGCTCGTCATTCAGCTCCACCGTAGTAGTGGGAATGCGTTGCAGCTCCGCGCTGATGGTGGAGATGCCTTTTTCTTCCAGGGCTTTGGCCATGTTCCCGAACTCGGTAAAAGGCGTGCGGATAATAATATTGCCCTCACTGTCTTCCCCGATCTCTTCCAGGCCGGCGTCTATCAGTTCCAGCTCCAGCTCTTCCAGGTCCTGCCCTTCATTCTTGATCTTGAACACGCCCATACGGTTGAAGAGGAAGCCCACAGATCCGCTGGTGCCCAGGCTGCCGCCTTCCTTGTTGAAGTGCATGCGTACATTGGCCACGGTACGGGTAGGATTGTCCGTAGCGGTTTCCACCATCACGGCTACGCCATGCGGCGCATACCCCTCGTATACTACTTCTTCATAATCCGTTTTATCCTTGCCCATGGCGCGCTTAATGGCAGCCTCTACCCGGTCTTTGGGCATATTCACGCCTTTGGCGTTGGCAATGCAGCGCCGCAGGGCGGGGTTGTTGTCAGGGTCAGGGCCACCCTGTTTTACAGCGATGGCTATTTCCTTCCCTATCCTGGTGAACTGTTTGGCCATCCTGTCCCAGCGGGCGAACATGGTGGCCTTTCTTACTTCAAATATTCTTCCCATGTTGGTTGATTATCGAAACGCAAAAGTAAAGGAAAAAGTGAAAGGTGAATAGTGAAAGGTGAAACGCAGCCGGTGTTCACCCTTCACTACTCACCTTTCACTATTCATTATTGACGCTTCACTTTTCACCCTTCACTCTTCACTATTCCCCTCCTTTCTCCAGCTTGCGGGCCTTGCTGTGCTTTACGCTGTAACCGAAATAGATGGCAAAACCAATGGCCAGCCATATAGCCAGTCGCAGCCAGTTATCCACGCCAAGGCCAAATATCATCAGCAGGCATACCAGTGCACCGGCAATAGGCACTATCGGCACCCAGGGCGTTTTGAACGGACGGGGCACCTCCGGGTTGCTCTTGCGCATCACCAGTACGCCAATGCACACCAGCACAAAGGCAAACAGGGTGCCGATGCTGGTCATGTTGCCCACAATATGATCCGGCACAAAACCGGCAAATAACGCGGTGAATACAAAGAACAGGATCTGTGATTTATAGGGTGTGCGGTATTTGGGATGGAGCTGGGAAAATACCGGTGGCACCAGGCCGTCTTTGGACATGGAGTAGAACACCCGGGTCTGTCCCAGCAGCATTACCAGTATCACGGAGGAGAAGCCTGCCAGGATGGCAAAGGTAATTAATAAGGACAGCCAGCCCAGGCCAGGCATGTAGGTGTCAATGGCATAGGCCACGGAAGCCTCGCTGCCCGCCTTCAGGAAGTCCTTGTAAGGCGCCACGCCTGTAAGCACATGGGAGAAAAGGATGTATAGCACGGTGCAGATAGCCAGGGATACCAGGATGCCGATAGGCATGGCCTTTTTGGGATTCTTGGTTTCCTGGGCAGTGGTGGACACTGCATCAAACCCGATAAAGGCGAAGAATACGATACCGGCCCCCGTAAGCACGCCCTGCCATCCGTGGTTCCAGAACCTGGAGTAGTCCACTACGCTTCCGTCGCTCAGCGTCACGCTACCGGCATCCGCGGGGATGGTGTAGGGCATATGGTTGGCAGGATCGATGAATTTCCAGCCCAGGGCAATGAACAGCAGCACAATGGCCACTTTCACAATTACTATAATGGTGTTTACCAGGGCAGACTCCTGTGTGCCACGTATCAGCAATAAAGAAAGTACCAGCAGGATGCAGATGGCAGGTATATTAATGATGCCGTGCACGCCCGCTTCTGATACCTGGAAGGGGGAGTGCGACCATTCATAGGGTATGGTAACATGAAACAGGTTGCTCAATAGGTTATTCAGGTACTGGGACCAGCCAATGGAAACCGTGGCGGCGCCCAGCGCATACTCGAGCACCAGGTCCCAGCCAATAATCCAGGCTATGAACTCTCCAAGGGTGGCATAGGAATATGTGTAGGCGCTACCGGCAATAGGTATCATGGAAGCAAATTCCGCGTAGCAAAGGCCTGCCAGGGCACAGCCAATGGCAGCAATAATAAAGGATATCGTCACCGCAGGCCCTGCGTGGGCGCCGGCAGCATCAGCGGTGCGCACAAACAGGCCGGCGCCGATAATGGCGCCAATGCCCAGGGCTACCAGCGATCCGGCGCTTAACGTTCTTTTTAACCCTTTTTCCGAATCGGAAGCTTCAGATAACAATTGACCCAGTGGCTTTCTTACAAAGAGTCTACTCATGATAGAAGTATTGTTGGTTGATGTTTAAGTGGTTTAGCTTGTTGATTTAAGACCGCCAAATATAACTATCTAAAACCAAACACGCCTTTTTTATTTTATAAGGTATGGGCTGATTTTTAGCCCGATAACCTTATTTTTGGGGAATTTTGTCGGATATTTCTATCATAAATCTAAACTGCACCTGTTAATGACTAAAAAGCAAGCCGCCTGGATCGCATTCTTTGCCATTACCATTGCTGCTATTCTTACCTGTTTATCCCACTACCACCTGCTGGCCATACCCCGGCCGGTACTCCTTACTGTGCGCTGGCTGGCCACGGCCAGCCTGGTATGGTTCGCTATTAAAAAAGGATCGCTGACCACCTGGATACTGGTCAGCATGGTGGTAGGCGCCGGCATCGGGCATGATTTCCCCCAGGTGGGCATGAACCTGCGCGTGCTGAGCCAGATCTTCCTGAGAATGATCAAGACCATTATTGCCCCGCTAATATTTGCCACCCTGGTGGTAGGTATTGCCGGGCATTCCGATATCAGGCAGGTGGGGCGTATGGGATGGAAATCGCTGCTGTATTTCGAGGTGGTGACCACCATTGCCCTGTTCATTGGCATTGCCGCCATCAACATCAGCAAGGCCGGTATGGGCATACAGATGCCGGCGGAGGTGCATGAAGCGGTGCAAACGCCGCCGCCGCAAACCTGGCAGGATATCATCCTGCACATTTTCCCGGAAAATATCGCCAAATCCATTTACCATGGTGATGTGCTGCCCGTGGTGGTGTTCAGCGTTATCTTCGGCATTGCGCTGGGCATGGTAAAGGAAAAGCTGCGCCGCCCCGTGCTGGGCTTTTGCGAAAGCCTTTCCGAAACCATGTTCAAGTTCACCAATATCGTGATGTATTTTGCACCGGTAGGGGTGGGCGCGGCCATTGCCTATACAGTGGGGCATGGCGGTCTGTCTGTGCTGGGCAACCTGCTGCAGCTGCTGCTTACGCTGTACGTGGCGCTGATCGTATTTGTGCTGGTGGTGCTGCTGCCGGTAGCCCTTATCATAAAGCTGCCCATCAGGCGTTTTATAAAAGAGATATCCGAACCGGTGTCCATCGCATTTGCTACCACCAGCTCGGAGTCTGCCCTGCCCAAAGCCATGGAGGCCATGGGGCGCCTGGGCGTGCCGCGCAAGGTGGTGGCCTTTGTAATGCCTACCGGCTACAGTTTTAACCTGGACGGGTCTACCCTGTACCTGTCGCTGGCCTCTGTTTTTGTGGCGCAGGCGGCAGGCATCCATATGAGCTTCGGGCAGCAGTTGCTGATGGTGTTTACCCTGATGCTTACCAGCAAGGGCGTGGCCGGAGTGCCCCGCGCAACCCTGGTGATCATACTGGGTACGGTCGCCTCTTTTCACCTGCCTTCCTGGCCGGTGTTCCTGATACTTGGCATTGACGAGCTGATGGACATGGCGCGCACGTCCGTAAATGTGATCGGCAACTGCCTGGCCACCGCAGTGGTGGGCAAGTGGGAAGGAGAAACGGACTTCAGCAAGCCAGCGGAGGACAGCATTACCGCAGAAGTTGCCGAAACCATGGTATCTCACAATTAACAATTAATACCTAATTTTAGAGCTTTACGCCAACTTTAAAAATTAAACAAACGACGGCATGGATCAGATCATAGAGTTATTCAAACATCTTATTAACCCCCAATGGATCATTGAGCACGGCGGTATTTATTTGTTGTTGCTGATCATTTTCGCGGAGACGGGGCTTTTCATAGGGTTTTTCCTGCCGGGGGATTCCCTGCTGTTCGTAGCCGGCATTTACGGGGAACTGTTGAGCGAGAGCTTTTTCGATATGCCCTTTGGCGTAGTGATGCTGGCGATCGCCCTTGCCGGGGTGCTGGGCAATATGGTAGGCTTCTGGTTCGGGCGTAAATCAGGGCCGCTGCTCTTCAGCCGCAAGGATACGCTGCTGTTTAAGAAGAAATACCTGTACCAGGCCAAGGAATTTTATGACAAGTACGGCGGCGGGGCCATTTTCCTGGCCCGTTTCCTGCCTATTGTGCGCACTTTCGCTCCCATTGTAGCGGGCATTGTGCAGATGGATGGCAAAAAGTTCATGATCTATAACATTGTAGGCTCCTTTGCCTGGGTATTTTCCATGATGCTGGCGGGGCATTACCTGGATAAGGCGTTCCCTACCCTGAAGGACCACCTGGAGCTGATCATCCTGATTATCATCCTGATCACCACCCTGCCGGTGCTTTTCAAGCTCTTTTTCGGCAAGGTCAGGCAGACAACGCATACGCTGCATGAGGACAGCAAGGCGCCTACTGACACGTTATCCTAGCTGCAGACCTGCCAGGTTTCCTGAACCAGGCAGGTCTAACCAAGTACTATACTTTTATTTATGCGTCCCGAAAACCGTTCCACTTCTATTTTTAACGTAGCCGTTATTGTGGCTTCGCTTGGCTATTTCGTAGACATTTACGACCTCCTGTTATTTACCATTGTAAGGGTGCCCAGCCTGCGGGAGCTGGGTGTTCCGCAGAACGAGATCGATACTGGTGTAGGCCTGCTGCTCATTAATGTGCAGATGGTGGGCATGCTTATTGGCGGTGTGCTATGGGGCATAGTAGGGGACAAGCGGGGGCGGCTGAGCGTGCTGTTCGGCTCCATCCTGCTGTATTCCGTGGCCAATATTGCCAATGGCTTTGTACATTCCACCAACGGGTACCTGGTATGGCGTTTTGTAGCCGGGCTGGGCCTGGCCGGGGAGCTGGGCGCCGGCATTACCCTGGTATCGGAAATACTACCGAAGGAAAAGCGGGGCTATGGCACCATGATCGTAGCCACGGTGGGCGTATCCGGCGCAATAGCGGCCAATTTCATTGCCAAGCTGGTGCAGGACTGGCGCATCTGCTACTTTATTGGCGGCGGGCTGGGACTGGCCCTGCTGGTGCTGCGCATCAGCGTAATGGAATCGGATATGTTTGCCGCGCTGAAGCAAAGTACTACCAGCCGGGGCAATTTCCTGGCCCTGTTCACCAGCCGGCAGCGATTTATGAAATACCTCAAATGCCTGCTGCTGGGCACCCCCACCTGGTTTGTGGTAGGCATACTCGTAGCATTTTCCAACAAGTTTGCAGTGGAAATGGGCGTACGGGACGCCATCAGTCCCGGCGATGCCATTGCCTTTACCTATACCGGCCTGGTGCTCGGCGATTTTTCTACCGGCTTTATCAGCCAGCTGTGGAGGAGCCGGCGAAAGGTGATGATCCTGTTCCTGCTGCTGACCGCCGCTTTTGTGCTCCTGTACTTCCGGATGCATGGTGCAGACCGGTGGACGTTCTATGCCGTATGCTTCGGGCTGGGCTTCAGCGTGGGCTTCTGGGCCATTTTTGTGACCATAGCGGCAGAGAGCTTCGGCACCAACCTGCGCGCTACGGTGGCCACTACGGTGCCCAATTTTGCCAGGGGGCTGCTGCCGCTGATCTCTGCCTTGTTCACCGCACTGCAGGCCCGCTTCAGCTACCTGCACAGCGGCGCTATTGTAGCCGCCGTTTGCATAGGGGTATCATTAATAACTGCCTACAGTATTGAGGAAACCTTTGGCAAGGACCTGGATTATGTGGAAGAGGTGTAAAGCTCACCTAGTAGTACAGCGCCAGCATTTTATCCAGCAGCTTGTTCAGCTGGGCCGCTTCTTTGGGGGAAAGGGTTTGCTTGAGGCAGTCTTCCAGGGTTTCTATTTCCTCATCTATTTCCTTGAGCAGCTGCAGTCCCCTGGCCGTGATCTTCACATCTACGGCGCGGCGGTCTGCCTCGCAGCTTTTACGCTCCACCAGCTCGGCTTTGCGCAGGCGCTCCACCAGGCGTGACACATCGCTCATTTTGTCCAGCATCCTTTCTTTCAGCATGTTGATGTTGGCGGCTTTGGGGTGCTGCCCCCGGAGAATGCGCAATATGTTATACTGCTGCATGGTAATGTCAAACTTCTTGAAAAACTGCTGATGGCGGCTTACCATCCAGTTACCTACAAACATCAGGCTCACCAGTCCTTTGGTATACTCCGTGTTAAAGGCTTTTTGTGACAGTATCTTTTCAATGTTCGACATAAGGTGGCAGAGAATATAACATAAAGTTAAAGATATGAAGATAATAAAAGCGCCAATATAAACTGCGGTGCTGAAATGGTTGATTGATAAATTGTTATGTGTTATTTGTACGCAGTGGCACTAAAAGTAAAATGTAAAAGTTGGCCAAAGTGTGTGTCAACTTTTACATTTCACTTTTAATATTTTACATGCTTCTCCTACGCTGTCACTTTCATGTTGTCCAGCACATCCATAACTTCTTTTACGTGCCGGGCGGAAGCTTTCAGCAGCTCCATTTCCCCTTCGTTCAGCTGCAGCTCTATGATCTTTTCTATACCGGTTTTACCCAGCACCACGGGCACGCCCAGGTAAATATCCCGCAACCCGTACTGACCGGTAAGCCAGGCGCAGCAGGGGAAAATACGTTTTTCGTCCTTCAGGATGGCCTCTACCATTTGCGCAGCTGCTGCACCGGGCGCGTACCAGGCAGAGGTGCCCAGCAGGTTCACGATTTCGCCGCCGCCTACTTTGGTGCGCTGGATGATGGTTTCCAGCTTGTCTGCCGCTACCAGCTCCGTAACCGGGATGCCGCTTACCGTGGTATAGCGCGGCAGGGGCACCATGGTATCGCCGTGGCCGCCCATCAGGATGGCCTGTATGTCTTTGGGGGAGCAGCCGATCTCCTCTGCCAGGAAAGCGCGGTAGCGGGCCGTATCCAGGATGCCGGCCATACCGAATACCTTGCTGCTGTCCTTTTTGGCGGTAAGGAAAGCGCAGTAGGTCATTACGTCCAGGGGGTTGCTTACCACGATGATAATGGCGTGGGGGGAATGCTTACTGATGTTCTCAGTAACAGACTTTACAATGTTGGCATTGGTGGAGATCAGGTCATCACGGCTCATGCCGGGTTTGCGGGGTAAGCCGGACGTGATCACAACTACGTCGCTGTTGGCGGTTTTAGCATAGTCGTTGGTAACGCCCGTCACTCTGGTGCTGTAATAATCGATCGGGGCCTGTTGCCATGTGTCCAGTGCTTTACCTTCAGCAGTTCCTTCCTTGATATCGAGTAACACTACTTCCTGTAAAAAATCTCTGTGGGCCAGCACGTTAGCGCAGGTAGCGCCTACATTGCCAGCTCCTACAACAGTAACTTTCATCTTATTTGAGCATTTTAAGGTGAAGAATATTTACTTAAAAATAAGGAAAAAGTAGTAAGCGCTAGTGAAGATACGGCAGTACGTCGTCCAGCCTGGCGGTGCCCTCAAATCCTTTTACCAGGGACTGCTTTTTATTGTATACGTACAGGCCGGGGAAGTAGTGCATGTCATAAAAGGACATGATCTGCCGGGTTGGCTCGCTGGCCATAATGATGTTGGGATACCGGGATATCTTATATTGCTGGTAATACTCCTTCATCCGCTCGGGCTTGAAAGGAGTGATCATCAGTATCTGGGTTTTCTTCAGCTTGTCCATGTTTTTCAGCATTTCTTCCGTCAGCTGTTTGCAGTGGTCGCATTCCACGCTGAAAATAAAGACCAGGGTAGGGGTATTCTTGCGCAGGTCGTTCTTGGTGATGGTGTGTCCGTCCGGCAGGGTAAGCTGGTAGGCGGGGATCACCGGGTACTGTAAATAAGGCGCCTTTTTGCCCTGGCCGGCAGACTGGGCGTGCAGCAGGAACGGGAAAGCGCAGGCGCATAACAATAGCAAATAACGCATGATACGGTCTGTTTTTGATGAATGAACGGCTAAAAATAGTGCAGAACGGCCTGAATGGTGCGGCCAAATTGATTTTTTTCCAAAAAAATTACTAGATTACCTGTCCTTGCCTTATGTTTGCATTCCTAAAAAAATTAATGGGTTTGCGTTCCGGATGCAGGAAGGCTGAAACTGTTCGCAGGGGGCCGCGCTATGAAGGATTTCGTAAGGATTTCGCAGAATGGTTTACTTTTGCAGACCTAATTTAACATTTTTAAACTTAAAAATCAGTATCCTATTTATGGCTACCACTGCAGATATCAGAACAGGATTGATTATAAAGCTGGATAACAGCTTGTATTCTGTTGTAGAGTTTGGTCAGAACAAAACTGCCCGTGCCGCCGCCAAAGTATGGGCAAAATTAAAAGGTGTGGACAACAGCCGTTCTATTGAGCACACCTGGAACTCCGGCGATACCATTTACCCGGTACGCGTGGAGAAAAAGGCTTTCCAGTTCCTTTACAAAGACGAGAGTGGCTATAACTTCATGGATAAAGAAACCTTCGAGCAGCTGGCGCTGGAAGAGAGCATGGTAGACGCGCCGCAGTTCCTGAAAGAAGGGGAGGAGGTGTTTGTGCTGGTGAATACCGAAACCGAGCAGCCCATGAGCGTGGAGCTGCCCGACAAGATCGTGGTAAAGATCACCTACTCCGAGCCCGGCATGAAGGGGGATACCGCCACCCGCACCCTGAAACCCGCCACCATTGAGACCGGCGCTACCGTAATGGTGCCCCTGTTCGTGAATGAGGGAGAGTCTATCAGGATAAACACCAAAACCGGCGAGTACATTGAAAGAGTAAAAGAATAATCCATATCACAAAAGAACATTTCTAAACCAAAAACTGTCTACATGGATTTTAAACAGATCCAGGAGCTGGTAAAGATGGTCAACAAATCCAATATCAGCGAACTGAGCATAGAAGAGGACAAGTTTAAGATTACAATAAAGCAAAAGGACAACGAGGTACAGCAGGTAATAGCTGTTCCTGCAGCGGCCCCGGTACAGGCAGTGGCACCGGTAGCGCCGGCCGCTCCCGCACCTGCCCCGGCTCCCGCAGCGCCAGCTGCTCCGCCGGCAGCACCCGCCAAAGCAGATAACCTGGTTACTATCAACTCTCCCATGATCGGTACTTTTTACCGCAGCCCCGGCCCGGACAAACCTCCGTTCGTGAACGTGGGCGATGATGTGGCCCCCGGCAAGGTGGTATGCATCATTGAAGCCATGAAGCTGTTCAACGAAATCGAGAGCGAAGTAAGCGGTAAAATAGTAAAAGTGCTGGTTGATGACGCCTCCCCGGTTGAATATGATCAGCCTTTGTTTTTAGTGGAACCATAAAATAATGAAAGGTGAAAAGTGAAAAGTGAATTCACCTTTCACTTTTCACTTTTCACCACTCATTGGCAACTGATAAATATGTTTAAAAAGATACTGATCGCCAACCGTGGAGAAATAGCCCTGCGCATCATACGCACCTGTAAGGAAATGGGCATCAAAACGGTGGCTGTTTATTCTACTGCGGACAAAGACAGCCTGCACGTGAAGTTTGCAGATGAAGCCGTTTGCATAGGCAAGCCGCAAAGCTCAGAATCCTATCTCAATATCCCTCACCTTATGGCTGCGGCGGAGATCACCAATGCCGACGCCATCCATCCCGGCTACGGATTCCTGGCAGAAAATGCACGCTTTGCCGAAATATGCGGCGAGCATGGCATCAAGTTCATTGGTCCCACCCCGGAAATGATCCGCAAAATGGGGGACAAGATGACTGCCAAGGAAACCATGATAGCGGCCGGCGTACCGGTAATACCCGGCTCAGACGGCCTGCTGGAAAGCCTGGAGCAGGCCAGAAGCCTGGCAAAGAAAATGGGCCTGCCCGTGATACTCAAGGCTACGGCCGGCGGCGGCGGTAAAGGCATGCGCGTGGTGTGGGAAGAGAGCGAGTTGGAAAACGCCTATAACATGGCTAAAACCGAGGCCCGCGCCGCCTTCAATAACGACGGCATCTACATGGAAAAATTCGTGGAGGAGCCCCGCCATATTGAAATACAGGTGGCCGGCGACCAGTACGGAAAGGTATGCCACCTCAGCGAAAGGGACTGCTCCATTCAGCGCCGTCACCAGAAGCTGGTGGAAGAATCGCCCTCTCCCTTTATGACGCCCGAGCTGCGCGAAAAGATGGGCGAAGCCGCCATTAAGGCCGCTGCTGCCATCAATTACGAGAGCGTGGGCACCATCGAGTTCCTGGTAGACAAGCACCGCAATTTCTACTTCATGGAAATGAATACCCGTATCCAGTGGAACACGGGGTAACGGAAGAGGTGATCAACTTTGACCTGATCAAGGAACAGATCAAGATAGCGGCCGGCATTCCCATTTCCGGGAAGAACTATACGCCGCAGATGCATGCCATTGAATGCCGCATCAATGCAGAAGATCCTTACAACGATTTCCGTCCCTCACCGGGCAAGATAACGGTGCTGCACATACCGGGCGGCCACGGCGTACGGGTAGACTCCCACATCTATGCCGGCTACGTGATACCGCCGTATTATGACAGCATGGTAGCCAAGATCATTACCATTGCCCAGACCCGCGAAGAGGCCATCAATACCATGGAACGCGCCCTGAGCGAGTTTGTTATAGAAGGGGTGAAAACCACTATCCCCTTCCACCAGCAGCTGATGCGCAACGACGATTTCCGGAAAGGCAACTTTACCACCAAGTTTACAGAAAGCTTTAAGCTGGTATAAACCGGCAGGCGATCATAAAAAATAAAAGGTTGACAGTCACCGCTGCCAACCTTTTATTTTTTAACAGGTGGCCCCCCTATATCCCCCGGATCCTGGAAGACAGAACGGGCGTTTACCATTTCGGCATGTCCGAGGAGGAGTGGGACCTGGTTGTATTCCTGCACAACAATAACCTGATCATCCAGGTCTGGAATGGCTATTGGGGAGAGGACTATTACACAAAAGAGCAGGGTTCGCTAAGCCGGTGCCAGACCTTCAACCACGTAAGGTACGTGAATGGCCAATTCTATTTCGGCAAATACAGCGGACGCTTTGTTGATTACAACGAGGGCGGCCATATGCGCAAAGCCGCATTGCTTTTTTTCGGCCCCCCTGGCGTCTTTCTTTAATGACAAGGAGTTTCATGAATTATCACTGGCCGTACAGGAAGAGGAATACTTTTCCTCCAGAACCCGGGAAGAGCTGAAGATCATGCGTAATTCGATCTTTGCCAGATACGGACTGATATTTCAACCGGGCGGCGAAATGGAACAATATTTCAGGGGAAAGGACTGGTATCGCCCCTTTTTAAATGATGTGGGCAATTGCCTGACCACCATTTAGCAAAAGAATATCCAGACCATTCTGAAGTTTGAGCAGCACTGAGGCGGCGGGGGCGCTCACTCCACTTTCACAACCTTCGTTCGTTTGCTGATCCCGTTCTCATTAAAAGCTTCTATACAGAAATAGTAAGGCTTGTCCTTGTCCATTCCGCTGAAGTAATAATCATTACGGCCATACACCATGATGCTGGTATACAGCTTGTCAGGCGCAATACCCGTATAGATCGTGTATCCGGTAGCGTTGTCACCGGTTTCCCATTTGAGCCAGGCGTTCCGGCGCTCGCTGTCGCCGCGCAGGGCGGTAAAATGCCGTACGGTATCCGGTGCGCTGCCTTTGCCCTGCCCGAATACCCGCAGGCCGCTGATCGCAAATTTACCCGTAGGCATGTGCAGGTTCTCCAGCTTGATGTAGCGGGCCTGCGCGGGCCGGGGCAGTTCCACATAGTCATGCGGCACATCTGTACGGTTGCGGCTTTTGTCTGTCAGCACCTGCCAGTTCCTGCCGTCTGTAGAGCCGTATAGCCTGTACTGGTGATACAGGCCGGGCTGTTTGCCCATAATGGTGGCGTCCTGGTCTGCATAGTTGATCTGTATGGCGCGTATGGTGCTTACCTGGCCCAGGTCGGACTGTATCCATTCTCCGGCATTGCCGGTGGCGGCGCTCCAGTAGGTCTTGATGTCCTCGTCCACCGCATTATTGGGCGCATGGCCGCCCAGGGTGGAGGATACCTGTACCGGCTTGTTGTAGTTTAGCAGCATCCAGCCGGTAAAAAGGCCCTTGCCGTCTGGGATGGAATCGGCGGGCAGGTAGTGCGGATAATCGCCGTAGGCCGTATTGCAGAAAAGAATATCGTCCTGGTCAAAGCCGGCCGGCCAGATGCCGATCCTTCTTTCAAAATTGTTCTTGGTGCTGATCACGATAGTGGACACATGCCACCAGTTGCCGTACTTGTCCTGGTAGGTGGCGCCATGGCCTGCTCCCCTGGCAAACCCGCCGGGCTTGTAGGAAAAGGGGTTGTGCGCCTGGTAGGTAAAGGGCCCCAGCGGATGATCGCTCACGTACACGCCATCCGCATAGCCGCTGAACTCCGTGCCGGGTGCGCCGTACTGCAGGTAGTATTTGCCGTTGTGCTTGTTCATCCAGGCGCCTTCCATGAACGGCTGCAGGAAAGTATTGTCGTTATGCTCGCCAAAACGTTCCCAGCCATGTATGTCGTCGTGCAGGCGTATCAGTTCCTTTCTTTCACCAATGGGTTGCAGGGTGCTGCGGTCCACTTCCCAGCCATAAATGGGATACACGTTGCTGGAGCCGTAATAGAGGTAAAACCGGCCGTCGTCGTCAGTAAAGAAGGCCGGGTCCCAGGCGCCGGCCTGGAAGGAGTCCACCGCTTCCTTCCAGGTGTCGGTACGCGGCTGCGTGCTCATCCAGAGCGGGAAGGTTTTGGTATGGGTGGAGCCGATCACCAGCAGGGTATCGCCCAGCACGGCGGTGGCAGGCGCGCACAGCTCATCGTACACCTGGTGCCAGGGTTTCAGGAACTTGCGCGGCACAAAGTTCCAGTGCAGCATGTCGCTGCTCCACCAATAGCCCCACTGGTTAGTGGAAAAAAGGTAATAATCCCCTTTGAACAGGGTGATCACCGGATCGGCGGTAGCGCGGTGCTTGCCCTGGGCCACAAAGTTGGGAATGGGGCAGTAGCCGTAATCAATGTTGATGGGATTGCAGTAGGTTTTTTGCTGGGCAGCGGCCAGGCTGCCATAGCTCAAGAGCAGTGTCAACAGCACATATCTTTTTCGCATGGTATACCGTTTTGTATTGTTAAAAATAACAAAACCCAAAGAAAAAGCCCACGGTGAAAACCGCGGGCTAATCATACACCAAAACAATCTTACGGTTTTATCGCAAGAAAAGCAGCTCTCTGTACTTGGGCAGGGCCCATTTTTTGTCATCCACCAGGAACTCCAGCTTGTCGGAGTGGTACCGGATCACGTCAAAGTACGGCTTAATCTTTTCACAATATTCTATCGCTTTCTGACGGCTGTCAGTAAGCTTGTTTACTACCTTGCGCGCTTCAATCATAGCCTGTACGTTCTCACTGATGACATTAATATGTTCAGCAATTTTTTCAGCTATCTGTTTTTGCGCTTTTACGGCGCCTTCGCCCAGCCCTATTTCTTTCAGGCCGCGGATGTTTGCGATCAGGTCATTCTGGTAGCTGATGGCAGCGGGCAGAATGGTGTTGGTAGCCAGGTCGCCGATCACGCGGGCTTCTATCTGCACTTTCTTCACATAATCTTCCAGCAGTATCTCATGGCGGGCATGCAGTTCTTTCTCGTTGTATACCCCTGTCTCCGTAAACAGCTTGGTGGCTTTGGGTGATATCAAAGCATCCAGTGCGTGCGGAGTAGTTTTAACGTTGGGCAGGCCTCTCTTGGCTGCTTCAGCTTCCCACTCCTCGCTGTAGCCGTCTCCTTCAAATAAAACTTTTTCCGAATCTACAATATATTTCCGAAGAGTTTGCATAATGGCAATCTCTTTTTTCTCACCTTTCTCGATCAGGGCGTCCACGTCTTTCTTGAAGTTGGACAGGGTTTGCGCCATGATGGTGTTTACGATGGTCATGGCGGAAGCGCAGTTGGCGGAAGAACCTACCGCGCGGAACTCGAACTTGTTGCCGGTAAAGGCGAAGGGAGAAGTACGGTTACGGTCGGTGTTGTCCAGCAGCAGCTCCGGTATGTGGCGGTGCAGGTCCAGCTTCAGGATGGCTTCATCCTGCTCGTCGAACTTGTTGCTTACGCGGGTCTTTACTTCCTGCAGCACTTCAGACAGGTATTTACCTACGAAAACGGAGATGATGGCGGGAGGAGCTTCGTTGGCGCCCAGGCGGAAATCGTTGCTGGGAGAAGCAATGGAAGCCCTCAGCAGGTCTGCGTAGTCGTGTACGGCCTTGATAGCGTTCACAAAGAAGGTGAGGAACATCAGGTTGGTCTTGGGCGTTTTGCCCGGTGCCAGCAGGTTTACACCGGTATCGGTGGCCATGCTCCAGTTGTTGTGCTTACCGGAACCGTTGATGCCGGCAAAGGGTTTTTCGTGCAGCAGCACTTTCAGCTTATGGCGTTTGGCCACTTTGGTCATCACGTCCATCAGCAGGGAGTTGTGGTCTACTGCTATGTTCACCTCCTCAAAGATGGGCGCACATTCAAACTGGGAAGGCGCTACTTCGTTGTGGCGGGTCCTTAAGGGAATGCCCAGCTTGTAGGATTCTTCTTCAAAGTCGCGCATAAAAGCGTAGGCGCGTTCGGGTATGGAGCCAAAGTAGTGGTCTTCCAGCTGCTGGCCTTTGGAGGGGGCATGGCCTACTACGGTGCGGCCGCACATTACCAGGTCAGGGCGGGCGTTGGCCATGTTCTCGTCCACCAGGAAGTATTCCTGCTCCCAGCCCAGGGTAGCGGTTACTTTGGTAACATTCTTGTCAAAATAGTTACATACATCTACAGCAGCTTTATCCAGGGCAGACAGCGCTTTCAGCAGCGGGGCCTTGTAATCCAGCGATTCGCCCGTGTAGGATACAAATATGGTGGGAATGCAAAGCGTTTTGCCATAGCCCTGTTCTATAATGAAAGCCGGGGACGAAGGGTCCCAGGCGGTATAGCCACGGGCCTCGAAAGTGGCGCGCAGGCCTCCGCTGGGGAAGCTGGAGGCATCCGGCTCCTGTTGTACCAGCGCATCGCCGTCAAAGGTCTCGATAGCAGAACCGTCGCTTTTGATGGTGAAGAATGAGTCATGCTTTTCTGCAGTGGTACCGGTCAGGGGTTGGAACCAGTGTGTGAAATGGGTAACGCCTTTTTTCATAGCCCACTGCTTCAGGCCGGCAGCGATCTGGTCGGCCATCTTACGCTCGATCTTTGAACCAGACTTGATGGAATTCATTAAACTCTTGTAGGCTTCGTCACTCAGATTCTCGCGTAGCACTTTTCCTGTGAAGACATTGCTGCCGAACACTTCGGTGATCTTCCCGTTGAGCTGCTCGGGCCTAATTTTTAAATCCACGCCGGCGAGGTTTTCCAGCGCAGTGAAGCGTAAAGATTGCATGCTGTAATTGATTTTATACTAAGTAAAGTAATTTTCCACAAAAAAACGTTCTCTGCGTAAGATAAACAAGAAGTTTATTCTTTTTTGCTAAAAAATTTCATTTTAGCGGGAAAAAGTACAGTTTTTTTGATTTTTGAATAAAAAAAATAAAGGGAATAGTTTAAAAACTGATATATTAAAAAAATAATAATATTTGTATTGCCGGGTATCCGGGTCAACAGTTGATAAAAATAGCCGTCAACTGCCGGCAGCCATCCACCCGGGCCAGCCGCCGGCCCCCCAGATACCCCCGCCAACTGCTTACTTCCCCTTGCCAGTTGTCTAAAAATTAGTAGGTTTGCATCTTCTTTCTTACTCTTGTGTATACATATACTTTACATACATGCAAAGCACTGTAGATACCGCCGATAAACTCGTGCATACCACCGTAGAAACGGCTGAACAGCTTGGACTTACCGCAGACGAATTTGAACGTATAAAAGCCATCCTGGGCCGCGTGCCCAACTTTACGGAGCTCAGCATGTACTCCGTAATGTGGAGCGAACATTGCAGCTACAAGAACTCCATTGTATGGCTGAAATCCCTGCCCCGCGAGGGCGACCGCCTGCTGGTAAAGGCAGGGGAGGAGAATGCCGGCCTGGTGGACATTGGTGACGGCTATGCCTGCGTGTTCAAAATAGAATCCCATAACCACCCCAGCGCTATTGAGCCCTTCCAGGGCGCCGCTACCGGGGTGGGCGGCATACACCGCGACATCTTTACCATGGGCGCACGCCCCGTGGCTGCGCTGAACTCCCTGCGCTTCGGCAACCTGAACGATAAGAAAACACAGCACCTGCTCAAGGGCGTGGTGAGCGGCATCGGCCATTACGGCAACTGCTTCGGCGTACCTACGGTAGCCGGCGAAACCTACTTTGAGGACTGCTACGGCACCAATCCCCTGGTAAATGCCATGAGCGTGGGTATTGTAAAGGTAGGGGAAACGGTATCCGCCACTTCCTACGGAGAGGGCAACCCGGTATTCATTGTAGGCTCCGCCACCGGCAAGGACGGCATTGGCGGCGCTTCCTTTGCCAGCGCCGACATTACCGAGGAAAGCGCGGAAGACCTGCCGGCCGTACAGGTAGGGGACCCCTTCCAGGAAAAGAAGCTGCTGGAAGCCTGCCTGGAAGTGATCAAAACCCGGGCCCTGGTGGGCATGCAGGATATGGGGGCTGCAGGCATTACCTGCTCCACCGCGGAAATGAGTGCCAAAGGCGGGCATGGCATGAACATTTACCTGGAGAAAGTGCCTACCCGCCAGGAGAACATGAAAGCCTGGGAAATGCTGCTGAGCGAAAGCCAGGAAAGAATGCTGATCGTAGTGCACAAAGGCCGCGAGGCCGAAGTGCTGAAAATATTCGATAAATGGGACCTGCACTGCGTACAGATCGGCGAGGTGACCAAAGAACCCCGGCTGAAGTTCTATATGAACGGGGCGCTGGAAGCCGACGTGCCCGCAGAAAGCCTGGTGCTGGGCGGCGGCGCACCGCAATACCACCGTGCCTATACGGAGCCGGCCTATTTTGAGAAGATCCGCGCTTTTGATATACAGAACGTGCCGGATACCGCCAACCCCCGCTTTGTAGCGGAAAGGCTGGTAAAGCTGCCCAACATCGCTTCCAAAAGATGGATCTATACCCAGTATGACAGCATGGTGGGCACCGCCAATGCCAGCACCAATGCGCCCAGCGACGCCAGCATTGTGCTGGTAAAAGGCACGCGCAAGGCGCTGGCCGTTACCACAGACTGCAACAGCCGTTACGTATTTGCCAACCCCCACATTGGCGGGCAGATAGCCGTGGCGGAAGCGGCGCGCAACATTGTATGCAGCGGCGGCGAGCCGGTAGCCATCACCAACTGCCTGAACTTTGGCAACCCGTATGATCCGGAGGTGTACTACCAGTTTGTGCACGCCATCAAAGGCATGGGCGAAGCCTGCCGCAAGTTCAACACGCCGGTAACCGGCGGCAACGTGAGCTTCTACAACCAGTCGCCCGACGGGCCGGTATATCCCACGCCTACCATCGGAATGCTGGGCATACTGGATGACGTGGAGCAGCGCATTACACTGGACTTCAAGGAGCCCGGCCACCTGCTGTACATTGTAGGCCGCAGCCGCAACGACATTAACAGCTCCGAATATCTGCACAAGATCCTGGGCATGGAGCACAGCCCTGCGCCGCACTTCCACCTGGAAGAGGAGCACCAGCTGCAGCAGGCCATTGCCAGGCTGAACAAAGCCGGCCTTATACAGTCCGCCCATGACGTAAGTGAAGGCGGCCTGTTTATTACCCTGCTGGAAAGCGCCATGGCCGGTAACCTGGGCTTTGACATCCGCACCAACGATCACTTCCGCAAGGACGCCTACCTCTTTGGCGAAAGCCAGAGCCGCGTGGTGGTGACCGTGCGCCCCGGGGACCAGGAGAAATTTGAATCCCTGCTGCATGGCCTGGTAGATACTACCGACCACTCCGTACGCCACGAAAGGATCGGTGTTGTAAAAGGCGAGCACATCCTCATTGACGGCGACAACTGGGGCCAGGTAAGCGAGTGGAAGCAGCAGTATGATACGGCGATAGAGAATCACCTGATCTGATATGCAGATGTGCAGATATACGAAATAGTTTCTTAACAAGCTGTTAACAAAATGGCACCTTCGTGTGATGTTTTCTACATTTGTATGACATAATTTTGGTATAGTTAGTTAGAGAGGCAATCATACTACATCATACAAGAGCGTTAATCAACTTACTATAAATTTCGTTAGAACCATCTGGTTGTTCCAATTCTATGAATACCATTTGTTCTACCATGTCCTAATGAAAGCTAGTGAACTTACACCTAGTGAAAGAACGTTATGTTCAAGGGTCGGCGCTTGCCGGCCCTTTCTTTTTTTCCTATGGCTTGTTCCGGAAATGAAATAGCCTGTTTATGCAGATATATCTTACATAAACAGGCTATGTATTGTATATGAGGGAGCGGCCGGTTTTACACCACCGGTATCTCTGCTACCTTGTATTCTTTCCTGTCCAGCTTCTGCTTGGTTTCGCTGAAAGCCTCCAGGGTAAGGGCAATATCTTCGTCACTGTGCGTAGCGGTAGGTATCAGGCGGTAGATGATCTGTCCTTTGGGGATTACCGGGTATACCACGATGGAGCAGAATATGTTGTAGTTCTCGCGCAGGTCCAGGCACATGGCGGTAGCCTCGGGGATATCGCCCTGGAGGTAGATGGGCGTAACGGGGGAGTTGGTATGGCCTATATTGAAGCCTCTTTCCCGGAGGCCCTGCTGCAGCTTGTTCACATTCTCCCACAGCTTGGCTTTCATGGCTGGCTGGGTGCGCATCAGCTCCACGCGCTTTAAATGGCCGATCACCAGGGGCAGGGGGATGGATTTGGCAAATATCTGGGAGCGCATGTTATAGCGCAGGTAATTAATGATATCCTTGTCGCCGCTCATAAAAGCGCCGATGGATGCGCCGGATTTGGCGAAGGTGTTGAAAAGCAGGTCTATTTTATCCTGTACGCCCTGTTCCTCGCCGGTACCGGCGCCGGTTTTACCCATGGTGCCAAAGCCGTGGGCGTCGTCCACCATCAGGCGGAACTCGTATTTATCTTTCAGCGCGGCAATTTCTTTCAGCTTGCCCTGGTCGCCGGCCATGCCAAACACGCCTTCGGTCACTACCAGTATACCGCCGCCCGTGGTCTTTACCAGCTCCACGGCGCGGTTCAGCTGCTTTTCACAGTCCGCTATATCATTGTGCTTGAATACGTAACGGTGGCCCTGGTGCAGGCGCAGGCCGTCTATGATGCTGGCATGGCATTCTGCATCGTACACGATCACGTCCCTGCGGTTGCATACGGCGTCTATGGCGCTCATAATGCCCTGGTAGCCATAGTTCAGGAGGGTGGTGTCCTCCTTGCCCATGTACTCGGAGAGGGTTTTCTCCAGCAGCTCATGGTAATTGGTATTGCCGCTCATCATGCGGGCGCCCATGGGAGCGGCCAGGCCGAAGTCTGCTGCTGCTTTAGCGTCCGCCGCTCGTACCTCGGGATGGTTGGCCAGTCCCAGGTAATTATTCAGGCTCCAGACGATCTTTTCCTTACCCCTGAATTTCATGCGTGGCCCTATTTCCCCTTCCAGCTTGGGGAAGGCAAAATAGCCGTGCGCTCTTTCTGAATGTTCCCCAATGGGACCTCTGTGCTTCAGCAGCTTTTCAAATATATCCATAGATATTAATTAATGATTAATTGTGCTCATTAAAATCGAGCACAAATGTATTAAAATATTACTTTTTGTAATCTTGGATTACTTTTGTGGCCATCTTGCCAAAAATAATACCGGAACAAAATATACACCATGAAATGGATCAATCTGCTGGTTCTGGCCTTTTTGCTTGTTTCGCATAGGTCTGTCGCACAAAAAGCAACTTCTCCCAAACCTTTTTACACACCGGCCGCCCAAAAGGCGCCCAGAAAAGTGGACCGTCCCAAACTGGTGGTAGGCATGGTAGTGGACCAGATGCGCTGGGATTACCTGTACCGCTACTATGACCGCTATACGGCCAATGGATTCAAACGCCTGTTACACGACGGATTTTCCTGTGAAAATACGCTAATTAATTATGCTCCCACTGTAACCGCCTGCGGCCATACCTGCGTGTACACCGGTTCCGTGCCGGCCATACACGGCATTGCGGGTAACAGCTGGTACAGCCGGGAGCTGGGCCGGGATATGTACTGCGCTGAGGATAGCAGCGCAAGCACTGTTGGCAGCAGCTCTGCTGCAGGCAAAATGAGCCCCCGTAACATGCTGGTAACCACCATTGGAGACGAGCTGCGCCTGGCTACCAACTTCCGCAGCAAGGTGGTGGGCGTGGCCATCAAGGACCGCGGCGCCATCCTGCCTGCCGGCCACAGCGCCAATGCCGCTTTCTGGTACGACGGCAGCACCGGCAACTGGATCACCAGCACCTACTACATGAAGGAGCTGCCGGCATGGGCCAAAGCCTTCAATGACCAGCGCTGGCCTGCCCGGTACCTGAAAACGCCCTGGAATACCCTGTATCCCATTGAAACGTACCGGCAGAGCACTGCAGATGACAAGCCCTACGAAGGCCGGTTCAAAGGCGCTTCCAATAGCGCTTTCCCGCATGTGCTGGGCGGCGATTTCGGCAATCCCTTCGGCGTCATCGCTTCTACTCCCTTTGGCAACACCATGACGCTGGAATTTGCCAAAAAGGCCCTGGAAGCCTATGACCTGGGTGGCGGCGAGGTAACGGACATGCTGGCCATCAGCCTCTCTTCCCCGGATTATATTGGCCACCAGTTCGGGCCTAACTCCATAGAGGTGGAAGACAACTACCTGCGCCTGGATAAGGACCTGGCCGCCTTTTTTGATTACCTGGACAAAAAGATAGGGAAGGGGCAGTATATTTTCTTTATTACCGCAGACCACGGCGTAGCCCATGTACCGGGCTTTATGGAGGAGAACAGGCTGCCCGGCCGCACCGTGAGCGGCAGCTTTTCAATCAGGGACCTCAACGAGCAGGTCAGCAGCCGGTTTGGCGTGGAAAAAGCCCTGATAGCCTTTGATAACTACCAGATCTACCTGGACCATGCGGCAATTGCCAAAGCGGGCCAGCAGGAAGCGGCCATCAGCGATTTTGTGATAGCGGAGCTGCTGAGATCCCCTGCTGTGGTAAATGCTTTCCCCCTGAAGCAGCTGATGCAGACGCCCCTGCCGGAAGTCATGCGCACCATGATGGCCAACGGCTATAATGTAAAGCGCGGCGGCGATATACAGGTAGTGCTGGCCCCCGGGTGGTTTGGCGGCGGCAAGACCGGCACCAGCCACGGCGCCTGGTACCCTTATGATGCGCATATCCCGCTGGTATGGATGGGCTGGGGCATCCGGCCGGGCAAAAGCAACCGCACCATAGGTATGACGGATATTGCGCCTACCCTGGCAGCCCTGCTGCGCATACAGATGCCCAGCGGCAATGTGGGGCAGGTGATTGAGGAGATAACAAAGTAATGTGCAAATGTGCGGGTGTGCAAATGATGGGCTTTGCTGCCAGTCATCTGCACATCCGCATATCTGCATATCCCCGCATTATTTTGTATATTGCTATCCGGCTAAAATTGTTACATTGTCACACAGGCACACCACCACTTTTTCATGTATTACCTATGAGGTGAGCAACCGCGTGGCTGCCGTTACGCTGAACCGGCCTGAAAAACGGAACGCGCTGAACGGAGCCATGGTAAAGGAGCTGCAGCAGGCTTTCCTGCAGGCAGCGGAAGATGAGGCGGTAAAAGTGATCGTGCTGAAAGGCGCCGGGGAAGCATTTTGCGCCGGTGCAGACCTGGAATATTTACAGCAGCTGCAGCAGAATACTTTTGAAGAGAACCTGGCAGACTCCCGCCAGCTCATGCAGCTCATGCAACAGATCTATTATCACGACAAGATAGTGATAGCCCAGGTAGAAGGGCATGCCATTGCCGGCGGCTGCGGCCTGGTAACCCTGTGCGACCTGAGCTATGCTGTGCCTGAAGCGCGGCTGGGATATACGGAAGTGAAAATAGGCTTTATACCGGCGCTGGTTTCCGTGTTCCTGGTCAGGAAAACAGGAGAGGGCAGGGCCCGCGAGCTGCTGCTTACCGGCCAGCTGATAGGCGCGGAAAAAGCCAGGGACTACGGCCTCATCAACGAAGTGGTGCCCAGAGACAGCATTGCAGACCATGTAACCCGCGTAGCCGCCGCCCTGTGCAAAGAAACTGCGGCCCATTCCCTGAAAGTTACCAAACAGCTGATAGGGGGCGTACTGGACAAGCCCCTGAACGAAGCCCTTGAACACGCCGCCCGGTTGAATGCCGCCACCCGTGAGCATGCAGAGTGCAAAAGAGGTATACAGGCGTTCCTGGACAAGGAAAAGCTGGTATGGTAAGCTGATAGTTACCCGGATCGTACCTATGAAAAACATAAGCTTTATGCCCATGAACTTACCAAAAAAATGGTGGCTCACATGCCTTGTGCTGAGCCTGGCAGCAGGCCGGCTGTGCGCCCAGCGCTATGTATCCGACGCCAGGATCGTATACCGGCTGGAACTGCCGCCAGAGCAGGCGCAGCTGGACGCCATGCTGGAAGGCAGCACCCTTACCCAGTATATACGGGGCCACCTAAGCCGGATAGATATGGACCTGCACGTAGTGCGCTACACCTACATCATTGACAGCCGGCAACACACCCTGGTGACCCTGATAGACAGCCACAGCGGCAAATATCTGATCCGCTCCGGCAGTGATGAATATGAAAAGGACCTGAAACGCTATACCGGCATCCATTTCAAAGACGAACCGGGCACCCGGGAGCTGGTAGGGTACAACTGCCAGAAAGCCACCGGCACCATGCCGGAAGGGGAAACTTTCGAGGTATATTACGCCCGGGACCTGATACCGGAAAACAAGCATTACAGCCGCCGCTTTATGAACCTGAAGGGCATACCCCTGCAGTTCGAGATCATTACCAAAACCGGCGCTAAAATGCGGGCTATTGCCACCAGTGTGGACCTGCAGCCGGTACCCGCGTCCTACTTTGAGGTACCTGCTTCCGGCTACAAGCTGATCAGCAAGGAAGAGCTGGAGAGAATAAGGAACTGAGAAAATAGAAAGTAAAAAGGCGCGGATCATCTCCGCGCCTTTTTACTTTCTATTTTTAATTTTTTGACTATTTCAAAGGAAGCACGATCTGCAACTTGTGGAACTGCATGTTGGACGGCTGCTGTACCTGGAAGGTATATGGCAGCACATAAGTAACATTGCCCTTTTTATAGGTCATTACAGATTTGATGTTCATGGTATTGGAGGGGGTGAGCTTGAACTCGGAGCTTAGCATACCACTGTATCGGAACCCGGCATCCAGGCTCAGATTGGTTTTAGGCAGCGCGCCCAGCAAAAAGCTTTTCTCTGTTTTTTTGCTTGCTTTATCTTTGTCGTTATTGTCCCTGTTGAGCTTCAGATCATTGGCGCCAGCCGTTAAAACGCTCAACACCAGCATGCCTGCCAGTAAGCAGGACAATGAAACAGATTGCAATATGAAGGTTCTCGTTTTCATTGTATCACAAATGTACAAACTTTTCAATATATCATATAACAAATTCTTAACGCAATTTAAGAAAAATTCCTAACAAAGTGTTAAAAATTTACATGAGCGGCAGTCATGTACTGCATTTGCGTGGTTGGATAAAATTATTATATTTACAGTAATGAATCAAGACTTTCCATTATTTAACGAGGATTTTGAGGAGTTAAGAGACTTATTGCAGCAGTTCGAAAACCTCAGAGCTGGCCGGTCTCATTCCTTCCTGGATGAAGATTCCTTTGAGCAGATTATCGATTATTACGACGAGCATGACGAACTTCCCAATGCCATACAGGCAGCAGAAATAGCCATAGAGCAATTTCCCTATTCTTCCACCCTGCTGCTGAAAAAAGCCAACCTGCTGATAGAAACCAAGAAATATGCGGATGCGCTGGAGCTGCTGGAAAAAGCGGCCATACTGGACAGTACGGACATTAACCTGTACATTCTCCAGACGGATATTTACCTGGCCCTGAACCAGCATGAAAAGGCAGCGGCGCTGCTGGAGGAACAGATCCAGCAATTTGACGGGGATGACCGCACAGAGCTGCTGCTGGAACTGGCGGATGTGTATGATGACTGGGAGGAGTTTGACCGCGTGTTTGACTGCCTCAAGATAGCGCTGGAGCACGATCCCAACAACGAGGAAGCGCTGCACAAGATCTGTTTCTGGACAGAATATACCGGGCGCAATGAAGAAAGCATACGCCTGCATACCAATATCATCAACGAATTCCCGTACAACCAGCTGGCCTGGTTCAATCTGGGCACAGCCTACCAGGGGCTGAAGCTGTATGAGAAGGCGATCGACGCCTACCTGTATGCCGTGGCCATCGACGAAAAGTTCGACTACGCCTACCGCAACATGGGCGACGCCTATATCCGGCTGCGCAAGTTCCAGGACGCTATTGAAGTACTGCAGAAGCACCTGGAAATAGCCAAGCCGGAAGACGTGATCTATGAAGCTATCGGCCATTGCTATGAGAAGATGCGCAAGTTTACTCAGGCGCGTTACTATTACCGCAAGGCCTCGCATCTCAGCCCGCAGGATGACAAGCTGTATTACAAGATAGCAGTGGCCTACATGATGGAAGCCAACTGGGAGAACGCCGTTAAATCCATTGCCAGCGCATTAAAGATCAATAAGAACAGCGCCGATTATTACGTGGCGCTGGGCCAGTGCTACCTGGAGCTGGGCAAGAACAAGGACGCGCTGATACAGCTCATGAGCGCCCTCCGCATCAAGCCGCAGAGCATAGGCACCTGGCAGGAATTTATCCGCGGCCTGTACATATCCGGCTTCTTTGACGAAGCCCTGACGCAGCTGGATGAAGCGGAGCAGAAACTGGGCCGCAAACCCGTATTCCTGTACTACCGCGCCGCCGTGCTCATAGCACAGGGCCGCTCCAAAGAAGGGCTGATACAGCTGGAAACCGCCCTGCAGCTGGCCCCGCGGCAGCTGAAGAAAATGGTGGAGCTGGACCCCACGCTGCTGCAGCACAGCAACGTGGTAGAACTGATCGCCCGCTACCGGAAGAAAAAATAAAAAGTAAAAAAGAAAAATAGCAACGCTGTCTCTCCCAAAAAAGGCAGCGTTTTTTTATGAAGGACCGTTTCCGGCTTTTTCTTTTTTCTTTTTGCCTGTTCCCTTCACAGTTTCAGCGAGGCAGTGACATATAAATTAAAGATAGTTCTTATTTTTGACCCGTTTTTTTAACTTGGCACCCGATTTGGCATAAAAGCCAGATTATGGAGCGATACAACTAAGTTCCATCCAGCCATTAAAAGAGAAAAAAATATACGGATGAATTTTAACCTTACACAGATCCCTGACCGGACGAAGAAACCCAGGAGCTATGGTTTGACAATGGTAATGGATAAAGGGCTGAGCCTTGAAGAAGCGAAGAACTTTCTGTCAGTAGCGGCGCCGCATGTGGATATACTGAAGCTGGGCTTTGGCACATCCTTCGTTACGCCCAACCTGCGGGAAAAAATAGCGCTTTACCAGTCGCACAATATCCCTGTTTATCTTGGCGGCACCCTGTTTGAAGCGTTCCTGATCCGCAACCAGCTGGATGAGTATATCAACGTGATCAGGGACTACGGTATCACCTATATGGAAGTATCAGACGGGTCCATTACCATCCCGCATTCTGAAAAATGTGGCTATATCGAGAAGCTGGCCAAGCTGGGCCTGGTGCTGAGCGAAGTAGGCTCCAAGGATGCCGAGCACATTATCCCTCCCTATAAATGGATAGAGCTGATGCGGGCCGAGCTGGAAGCCGGCGCCTCCTACGTGATTGCCGAGGCCCGCGAAAGCGGTAACGTAGGCATTTACCGCGGCAGCGGAGAGGTGCGTGAAGGGCTGGTACAGGAAATACTGACACAGGTGCCGGCAGAGAAGATCATCTGGGAAGCGCCGCAAAAGGCGCAGCAGCTCTACTTCCTGGAGCTGATAGGCTGCAATGCCAACCTGGGCAACCTGGCCCCCAATGAGGTCATATCCCTGGAAGCCATGCGTGTGGGGCTGCGGGGCGACAGTTTCCATTTGTTCCTGGATAAAGAGTAATTTTACCTTATTCTACTGGGTATGCGGAAAGTATTCGGCCTGATAGGCCATCCATTGAGTCATTCTTTTTCCAAGGGCTATTTCGAGGAAAAATTTCTTCGTGAGGGGATATCCGATTGCGCCTATGAGAATTTTCCCCTGCCGGACATTGCGCAGTTCCCGGCCCTGCTACAGCAGCAGCCGGACCTTTGCGGGCTGAACGTGACCATTCCCTATAAAGAAGCGGTACTGCCCTGGCTGGACGAGCTAAGCCCCGCAGCGGAACAGGTAAAAGCGGTGAACTGCATACAGTTCCACGAGGATACGCTTACCGGTTTTAATACAGATGTTACCGGCTTTAAAAGATCGCTGCAGCCCCTGCTGAAGCCGCATCATACCCACGCGCTGATCCTGGGTACCGGCGGTGCCGCCAAAGCCGTGCAGTTTGTGCTGCAGGAGCTGAGCATCCCTTTTATGGTGGTAAGCCGCAGCGCCCGGCCCGGCGTTATTACCTACGATGCGCTGGACAAGGACATTATTACCGGCCATACCATTATCATCAATACCTCTCCACTGGGCATGTACCCGCAAACCGAGGCGGCGCCTGCACTGCCTTATGATTTTATTACCCGTCATCATTTGCTGTACGACCTTATCTACAATCCTGCCAAAACCCTGTTCCTGCAGCAGGGAGAAGCCAGGGGCGCCGCTATCAAGAACGGCCACGAAATGCTGGTGCTGCAGGCGGAAGCCAGCTGGGAAATATGGAATGATTAATTAATGTGCTGATGTGCTGATTAAAATGCAGCGAATGATGAAACTGGAATTATTCATCTACTAATATCCGCATTAATCCATCAGCATATCAGCACATTAGCACATCACTTAATCATATAATACACACAGGTAGTCACAAAATTCCTTACAAACGGTATCCGGCTTAGCGGGCCCCATTGGGTGCGGGGCTGCAGCCCGAATTTATACTTGTAGATAGGATTGATGAGATAATGCTGCTTGTTGGTGATGGTGAATCCCAGCTGTTGTACAATTCTTTCAAAGCGCTCTATGGAAATGCCGGTGTCCTTCAGCTCCAGCAGCTCCCGCACAATACCTTCCTCCTCGCCGGAGGCGCGCAGCAGCGAGCGGTATAAGGGGCGCGGCAGCAGGTGGATGTAGGGCATCATGCTCAGCACCCTGTTATGGCATATCTGCTGGTGCCCGCCATGCGGCATGTACCAGGGCGGAAAGCCAAAGTACACCTGCCCGTTGGGAGCAAGCAGGTTTTTCAGGTAGCCGATAATCTTTTCCTGGTCAGGGATATGCTCAATAGCATCCTTGAGGATGATCAGGTCAAAAGCATGGCGGAACTCTCCCAGGAAATCAACATCGTAAATGTTATTGGTGATCAGGCGCAGCTGCCCGTTCTGCACATAGGTGCCTAAAAACTCATGGGCAAGCGCTATCCTTCCCTTATCCAGGTCCACGCCCACGCAGTGGCATCCTCTTTCCAGCAGGGGCGTAAGCACCCCGCCTTCCCCGCAGCCGATCTCCATTACGCGCATACCGGCGGTAACGGGCATGGCCTGCTCTATGAAGGGGACCACATAGCTGCGCGAATTGTCTACCTGCTGCTGGTATCTAAGGTTGGCGTCTTTATGTTGTTTCAAGGCCATAGTGCGCTAAAATAGCAAAAAAGCGCATAGCTAACATGTATCTTTGCGGCATGAAGCCAAACGAGGAAAAAAATATATACCAGGAAGGACAGGTGCTGCTTATTAACAAGCCATTGCGCTGGACCTCTTTTGATGTAGTGCGTAAGATCAGGAACGCCACCAGGGCCAAGATAGGCCATGCCGGTACGCTGGACCCCCTCGCTACCGGTTTGCTGATCTGCTGCACCGGTAAAATGACCAAGAAGATCAACGAATACCAGGCGCAGGAAAAGGAATATACCGGCTCCTTTACGCTGGGGGCCGTTACGCCCACCTTTGATCTGGAGTCCGAGCCGGAACAGCTGCAGGATACCAGCGGCATTAACGAAGCGCTGTTACACGCCACGGCCGCCCGTTTCCTGGGAGAGCAGCAGCAGTTGCCCCCCATACATTCTGCCATCAAGCAGAACGGCAAGCCTATTTACCACCTGGCCCGCCAGGGCGTGGAGGTAAAGGTGGAGCCACGCCGGGTGCTGATCCGCGAGTTTGAGCTGACAAAAATTGAAATGCCGGTTGTGTTCTTCCGGGTAGTGTGCAGTACGGGCACCTATATACGCTCACTGGCCAATGACTTTGGCGCTGCGCTGGGCTGCGGCGCTTACCTGAGCAGCCTGTGCAGAACACGCATCGGCAATTTCCGGCTGGAGGATGCAATGGAGGTGGGGCAGTTTATAGAAGGGGTGAAGGGTGAAAAGTGAAAGGTGAAAAGTGAGGGGTGAAAAGTGAATGAACAAAAGACAGGTATTTCACCTTTCACTTTTCACTCTTCACCTTATCAGAACGGATAGCCAATAGCGATATTCCAGATGATGTTATCCCTTCTCCATTGTTTGTCTGCCAGGTCCCACTCGCTCAGGTACCAGCCGTTTTTCTGTTCCGTGAAATAGGGCACTTTTAGAGGAATACCCCAGTCCAGCCTTACCAGGAAGAAGTTGAAATCCAGGCGCAGGCCGGCGCCGGTGCCAATGGCCAGGTCATGGTAAAGCTTGCTGAGGCGGAACTCGCCGCCCGGGCGCAGCGTATCCCTGCTCAGCATCCAGATGTTGCCGATATCCAGGAAGGTGGCGCCTTTCAGGTTTACCGTGCCATTGAACATGCGCAGCAGGTCAAAGCGGTATTCGATATTGCCTTCCAGCTTCATATCCCCCGTCTGGTCCGGGAAGATCTGCGCAATGGCGGAGGAGTCCTTGTAGGAGCCGGGGCCCAGGGTACGCAGCCGCCAGGCGCGTATGCTCAGCGGGCCGCCTGCGGTAAACTGCCGGATATAGGGCAGCACCTGCGATTTGCTGTACGGAATGCCCACCCCTGCGTAGATACGGGTGGCCAGGGAGCTGTGCAGGTTCAGGTTCCAGTAGTGGCGGTAGTCTGCTTCCAGCTTTACGAAGTTGGAGATGGTAAGCCCGGTCATGGATTCCAGGTTGCTTTGCCGGTTGGATACCCAGTTCATGACGCTGTTGATACCATTCAGCCACAGCCCGGATTCTTCAATGTTGGCCCGGAAGTAGGAGTTGTGCCGCTTGTGCAGCGCATCGTTATTGCTGAAGATGAAGGTCACGTTCTCTCCGCCTATGAAAGCCGGCTCAAAGCTTCTCCGGAGGTAGGGATTGGGGTTTACCACGGTGTCGCGGAAATCCGGGTTCAGGCTTACCCCTACATAGTTCAGGGAGATGGGCCTTACGATCCAGCGCTTGTAAATGGATTCATTCCATTCATACCCGAAAGAGGCATTGATGTTATTGATCTTGAACCGGTCTATTCTGGACAGGTAGTCAAAGCCGGCGCTCAGGCGGGTACGGATGGTAGAACGGTTGCCGGACCGGATAGGGAACGGCGTAATGAACCGCGGGAAGGTAAGGTCTACCCGTCCGCCGAACTGCTTGGCCTGCACCACAAAACTGTTCTGCTGGTTGCGGATCATTTCCAGGCCGGTATTCAGGCTGATGCTTAGCTGGTTGGCCGCCCTGTTTACGTTCAGGTGCCGGTAATTGAGGCTGATGCCGGTGCCTACCAGGTAGTCGCTGCTGGTGCTTACCTCAAAGTTGGCCCCCAGCTCCTGCCTGCGTTTGGGGGTGAGGAACAGGTAGGCGTTCAGCTTGTCTGTAGTATCTTTCTTCTCCTTGTACTGCAGGGTTACAAACTGCCATACGCCCAGGTCGTACAGCCGGTTGATGGTATTGTTATGCTGCTGCTGGGAGTAAAGGTCCCCGCGGCGCAGCAGCACCGAGCGTGTGAGCACCTGCGGCTTGAGAATATTCCGCCGGCTGCGGATAGTGATGAACTCCCCGATATCCGTTTTAAAGCTGGTATCGTTCGGGTTGCCATTAATCGGGAAGTCCGGGTATACGTAAATGGAGTCTATACGGTAAGGCTCCCAGGAGGCCAGCGTGTCTTCCGGGTTCTTGATCCGGACGGTAATGTCCATGGTAGGCTTTTCCTGGGCCTTCCTTTCACTGAAAATATTGGTAATGCCCTCAAAGGGGTTCAGCGGGTGGCGGAACAGGGCCTTGTGCAGCGTATCTATCTCAAACTCTATGGCGTCGCGGGTAAAGCGGTAGTAGCCGGCGTTCTTTACCAGGCGCAGGAGCCTTTCGCGTTCGCTTGCCAGCACTTCCTGTTTGTAAGGCATGTTGCGCCTGATCAGGGAAAAGGGTGCTGCATCCTTTACCAGCTTCAGGATGGCAGAGTCCTGCACATCGTAATAGATCTGGTCCACCAGGAAGTTTTTGCCGGTGTTTACCTGATAGGTAACAGCGGCTTTCTGGTGGCGTATCTTTTCATTGTAGGTAGCAGTAGCGTAAAAATAGCCCTGGTTGTTCAGGTAGCTCACCATCCTTTCCACGGACGCTTTTGTTTTGGCGGAGTCATAGATCACCGGCGTTTCCAGGTTGCGGGGGGCCAGCATCAGGTTCCAGAACCAGTTGGATTTTTGCTCGTTGTACTTCTGGTTGTACAGCCATACCTTGATGCGGGTGCCCATGAACTTGGAATTGGGTTGCTGCAGCATCAGGGATTTGGAGCTGAGTGAGCTGCGCAGGTCCTGTTTATCGGCTGCGGCCAGCCCTTCGCCTTCAACATCTACCGTGGCGCTGGTATAAAGGGTTTGATCTTGCTGAAGGTATTTGGTATTGGAGCAGGCAGCCAGCACTAGCAGGGTAATCAGTGATACTGTATAGTTCAGGAAGGAAGAATGGGAACTATGTGGCGGCTGCATCTCGGTGAAATCAATTATGATATTTTTTAAATAGTTTTGAGCCCATGTTGTCAAAGGCGCAAATTAAGTATATTCAATCATTACAGCACAAAAAATACCGTCAAAAATCCGGCCAGTATATAGCAGAGGGAGACAAGATAGTGCCGGAACTGTTGCGTGAGGGACAGGTGCGGGAGGTATATGCTGCTGCGGATTGGATAGTGGAGCACGAAGCGCTGCTGGCAAAGGTTCCCGGCGTAAAGGTGGCGGAAGCAGCACCGCCGGTGCTAAAGCAGCTGTCTGCGTTGACCACTCCCGGCAGGGTAGTGGCCCTGCTGGATATACCACCTGCACCTCCGTCCGTTCCGCTGGCCGGCGCCGTTACACTGGGGCTGGAGAGCATCCAGGACCCCGGCAACCTGGGCACCATTATTCGTATAGCCGACTGGTTTGGCATTTCCCGCGTGATCTGTTCCCCCGATTGTGTAGACGTTTATAATCCCAAAACCATACAGGCTACTATGGGCAGCATTGCCCGGGTGCAGGTAGCGGAAGGCGAGCTGGCCCCGTTGCTGCAGCAGGGGACCGTACCCTCTTATGCCGCTACCCTGCATGGCTGCAGCATCGTGGAATTTGCGCCGGTAAAGGCAGGCATGCTCCTGATAGGCAATGAATCGCGCGGGCTGAGCCAGCCCCTGCAGGACCTTTGCACCTACCGCATCACCATTCCCCGCCTGGGCGGCGCAGAGTCGCTGAACGCAGCCGTAGCCACGGGGATCATTTGCGGGAGATTACTGATCTGATGTGCAGATGTGCGGATGTGCAGATAAATTTGCGAAGATCACCATCTGCACATTTGCATATCCGCATATTATTTAAACTGTATCGCCTTCACCGGCGTTATCCGCCTGATAATAAGAGAGGGGATGAGCAGTACGCAGATGCAGATCGCAAATGTACAGACATTGATCAGCGCTACTTCCCACCAGTGCAGATCGATAGCCGCTACAGACATGTAGTAGGATTCTTCCGGCAGCTTGAAAAAGCCGGTGGCCTGTTGCAGGAAGGCAATGCCCAGGCCCAGCAGGTTGCCCAGCAGCAGGCCTGCCAGCACAATATAGCCCGCCTGGTAAATGAATATCTTTTGTACAGACCAGTTGCGCATGCCCAGCGCTTTCAGGATACCGGTCATGTTGGTGCGCTCCAGTATCAGTATCAGGATGGCGGTGATCATGTTGATGATGGCTACAATGGTCATGATCACCAGTATGATCACTTCGTTCTTGTTCTGCAACTGCAGCCAGTCAAAGATGTTGGGGTAGATGTCCCGGATGGTGCGTGTGAACAGCTTTTGCGGTATCAGCGGGTCAATGCTCCAGGCAATGTCCGCCATTTGCCGGTAATCGTCCACAAACACTTCGTAGCCGCCAATGCCGGCAGCATCCCAGTTGTTCAGCCGCCGCACCAGGCCTATGTCGCCTATGATGTAGGTTTTGTCATACTCCTCTATCCCGGTCTTGTATATGCCGGTTACGGTCAGCTTGCGTGCCCGCGGAGGCTGGCCGCCCCCCTGGACAAAGTATACGATCACGTTGTCATTCAGCCGCAGCTGCAGTACTTTGGCAATGCTCCTGGAAATAATGATCTCCGCGGCATAGCTGCTGTCGTTATACTGTATGGGCCGGCCCGCTATCAGGAAGCGCTGCAGGTGCTGCCAGTTGTACTGCGCGTCCACCCCTTTGAAAATGATGCCTTCAATGTCCTTGTCGGCCTTCAGGATGGCCGACTTGGTGGCATAGGCATTAATGGCGGCAACACCGGGCACCTGCTGCAGGCGCTGCATCAGTACGGTGTCTTCCGTAAAGGGTATCTGCTCGGTGAGCGGCCCGGCATTAGGCTGGTACTGGGTTACATGGATATGCCCCCAGAAGCTGAATATCTTTTCCTGTATCACCTGCTGAAAGCCGTTCACCAACGCCGTAGCCAGTATCATCACCGCTACGCTGATGGCTGTAGCTATAATGGCTATGTTGATAATGAACCTGGAGAAGGACGAGCCCCTGTTAAAGGCGATCCGCCTGGCGATAAAGAAAGATAAACGCATGATAGTACGAAGAAACGGAAAAAATGCGGTAACTTAAACCCGCTATTTGAGTAATTATGAAGATAAGAGCCTGCCTACTGTCGATCACGGTCATCCAGCTGCTAGCCCTCCATGTTGCCGCACAGGAAAACCGGATCACGCCGGATCACATTTATTATAACAATATCAGGTCCGTTAAGTTCAGCCCTGCCAGCGATCCGCTGGCCCTTCCCATCATACAGCTGGGCAGCGGCGACAAGCTGCAGCTTAGCTTTGATGATATGGACAATGATACCAAGAACTACTATTACACCTTTGTGCTGTGTAATGCGGACTGGACGCCGGCGCAGGTGAACACCTTCGATTATTTACAGGGCTTCTCCGAGAACCGGATACAGGATTACCGTTTCTCCAGCGTGGCCCTGCAAAGATACACCCATTACAGCGTGCTGCTGCCTAACAGTAACAGCTATCCGAAAAAGTCGGGCAATTACCTGCTGAAAGTATACCTGGACAGCGACACCACCCAGCTGGCCTTTACACGGCGGATGCTGGTGGTGGACAACCGGGCCGGCGTATCCGGCTTCATACAGCAGCCGGTAAGCCCCAAGCTGTTCCGCACCAGCCAGAAGGTGAACTTTTCCGTGAGCACCGGCGGCCTGAACGTGAACAACCCCTTTGACCAGATAAAAGTGTACATCCTGCAGAACTACCGCTGGGACAATGCTATCAGCGGCCTTAAGCCCATGTTCCTCAGGGGTACCGATATCGTCTATAATACGGAAGTGGACTGCGTATTCCCTGCCGGCAAGGAGTGGCGCTGGGTGGACCTGCGCAGCTTCCGGCTGCAAACCGAGCGGGTGGATCACTCCGACTACCGCCGCACCGGTACCGATGTGTATGTGAAGCCGGACATGGACCGGGCCAATACCATATACCAGTACATCAAGGACATTAATGGCCGTTACCAGCTGGCTACGCTGGACAATTACGATCCCAATTTTGAGGGCGATTATGCCACGGTGCATTTTACTTACCCGGCCAAAGAGCCTTATGCCGGGTACGACCTGTACATATTCGGCGAGCTGACCAGCTACGAATGCAATGAAAGCAATAAAATGACCTATAACCCTGACCGGCAGGTATATGAAGGCTCACTGCTCCTGAAACAGGGCTTTTACAATTACATCTATGGCCTGATAGACCGTACCATCCCTAATGCCCCATTTGATACGGAGTATACGGAAGGCAACTGGTGGGAAACGGAGAACAATTACACCATCCTGATCTATTACCGGCCCCTGGGCGGCCGGTCGGACGAGCTGGTGGCCACTACCACGCTCAATAGTATGCTGAACAGGAAGTGAGGAACAACTGCCGGCTTTAGCTAATGGCTAACCGCTTCTTCTGTCAGCACGCTTTGCCGCAGCTTTACGATGTTGGCCGCGCCGCGCTTGATGATGATGCGGGTGCCCCTGTCAAACGTGAAGTAGCGGTAGCACCAGTTAATGAACACCACCATTTTGTTGCGGAAGCCCAGCAGGCTCATAAGATGCACCACCATCCAGATAAACCAGGCAAGGCGGCCGCTCCACTTCATTTTGCCTATTTCCGCCACGGCCTTGTTGCGCCCGATGGTGGCCAGGCTGCCCAGGTCTTTGTAATGGAAGGCCTGCAGGGGTTCCTGCCTCAATTGCTTTACCAGGTTGGCTGCTACCAGCCTGCCCTGCTGTATAGCTACCTGGGCCACCATGGGGTAGCCTTTGGGAAAGCGGGGATCGTTGGTCAGCTGGGCAATGTCGCCTATGGCATAAATATCATTATAGCCCTTTACCTGGCAAAATTCGTTCACCAGTATGCGGCCATTTGGAATCACCGTGTCTTTAGGCAGGCCGTTAATGGGTACGCCTTTTACGCCGGCGGCCCATATCAGCGACCTGGTGGCTATCTGGTCGCCATTGGCCAGTAGCAGCGTTTGCCCGTCATAGTTCTTCACCAGCACGTTGGTGAGCACGTGTATGCCCAGGGCCCGCAGGCCGTTCTCCGCCCTGGCAGAGGAAAGATCGCTTAACGCGGGCAATATGCGGGGGCCGGCTTCTATCAGGTAGATCTCCATGCAATCCAGGGGCAGCTCGGGGTAATCCTTGGGCAATATGTACTTGCGCAGCTCTGAAATGGCGCCGGCCATTTCCACGCCGGTGGGGCCGCCGCCTACTACGGCAAAGGTGAGCTTGGCCTTTATTTCCGCTTTGTCTGCCAGCAGCAGGCTTTCCTCGAACTGCTTTATTACGTAATTCCTGATCTGTACGGCCTCTATCAGTGATTTCATGCCAATGGCATGCTCTTCTATCAGCTTGTTCCCGAAGAAATTGGTATTGCTGCCGGTAGCCAGCACCAGGTAATCGTACCGTATGTTGCCAATGCCGGTTTCCAGTATGTGCTCCTCCGGCCGTACACCCCTTACCTCTGCCATGCGAAAGTGAAAGTTCTTTTGCCGGCCAAATATGCCGCGCAGGGGAAAGGCAATGCTGTCCGGCTCCAGCCCTGCGGTGGACACCTGGTATAAAAGCGGCTGGAAAAGGTGATAGTTGTTCCTGTCCAGCAGTACCACCTGTACAGGCGTTTTTTTGAGCTGTTTGGCCAGATTAATGCCGCCAAAACCACCGCCTACGATCACTACGCGGGGCCGGCCGGTTTCGGGAATATTGGGCTGGATCATAAATAAGGATTTAATAATCAGACAATCTGTTGCTATTGGTCACTCCAAAGCTGCGACAAATGCTGTACCAGCTATACCGCTGCTACGGGGCCAAATACTTATCTAAATTACAAAACTTTCAGAAAAAAATGAAAATTAAGCGGTTTATTTTACCACGGCCATGGCCAGCCGTAGGAATTCGTAGCCGCGCATCTTCCTGTGATCGCGCTTGCCGGTGTACAGGCGCCGGTATTCAGTAGCGTTCTCATCATAGAGCAGCTCCATGTTGTATACGGCCAGGAAATCGGGGAGGGTTTCAGGGGTAAGGCCGGTATCCCACTTTTCATTCATTTTCTTCAGCATCCGCACCACGCGGGAAGCGCCGAAGAAACGGCGGGGGTGCTCAAACATGTCCCTGTCTACGTAGTTGAAGATGATGCGCGTGCCGGAAGGGTAGTTCTGGAAGTACCGGAACATGGTATTACCCAGGGAGGGCGTCAGGTTATTCACGGCGCCTTCCCAGATGATCAGTGTTTTGTAATGTTGCTGTTGCAGCAGGCCGGGAATGGTTGCCTCCGGTCGCTGTTCCCTGAAATCCACGGACACATAATCCACCGGTATCAGCGGCCGGATGTTCAGCTTGTGCAGCAGGTCTTTCTTGTATTGCTGGGTATGGGGCCGGTCTACTTCCACAAACTGTACCTTTTCCGCTGCCAGCCGGTATGCCCGGGTATCATAACCGGCGCCCAGCAGGATCACCTGGTATACGCCGTGCTGGCGGATGGCTTCCAGCGCAAGGTTGTCTATCATTTTTGTTCTGGCCACTACAGAGGTAATGGACCCCGGCCAGCGCAGCTCCACGTACCAGGGCACAAACCACCTGAAGAAAGGATAGGCGGAAAGCCATACCCACATTTTAAGGATCGGGGTCAGGAAGTGTTTGGCATATGGATCATGGAACAACCGGTCGTTTGCTGGGCGGTTAGATTCTACAGCACGGAAAAAGGCATAAATGGTGGCGGTTCTGCTTGCATGACGCATACCGGGGAAAATTAAATATTTATTTTATAACCACCATATTCAATTTGTTAATGTGCGGATGTGCAGATCCCGGTCTCCGCGGAACTCCCATCTGCACATGCACACATTATTCCGTCCATGCCAAAGCTGCTTTTATCGCCTTTTCCCAGCCGCGGGTCAGCTGCTCACGCCGGGCAGTGTCCATGTGGGGGGAGAAAGCCCGGTCCATTTGCCAGTGGCTGCCAAGGGCGACCATGTCCCAGCAGCCTACAGCCAGGCCGGCCAGGTAGGCGGCGCCCAGGGCCGTGGTTTCCGTTATCAGCGGGCGTACCACCCTGGTATGCAGGATGTCTGCCTGGAACTGCATCAGGTGATTGTTGGCGGTAGCGCCGCCGTCTACCCGCAGTTCCTGTATCTGCATGGCGGCATCCGCCTCCATGGCTTTCAGCACGTCCCGGGTCTGGAAGGCAATGCTTTCCAGCGCTGCCCGGGCAATGTGCGCGGCAGTGGTGCCCCGCGTTATACCCACCATGGTGCCGCGGGCGTGCTGGTTCCAGTAAGGAGCGCCCAGCCCGGCAAAGGCAGGCACCAGGTATACGCCGTCGCTGCTGCTCACAGCGGTGGCCAGCTGTTCCACATCTGCGGAGTGGCGGATAATACCCAGGCCGTCGCGGAGCCATTGCACTACGGCGCCGCCTATAAAAATGCCGCCTTCCAGGGCATAGGTGGTTTCCCCGTTGATCTGCCAGGCAATGGTGGTGAGCAGGTTATTCCTGGAAGGAATGGCTTTAGGGCCTGTATTCAGCACCATGAAGCAGCCGGTGCCGTAGGTGTTCTTTACCATGCCGGGGGTAGTGCACAGCTGCCCGAACAGGGCGGCCTGCTGGTCGCCGGCAATACCGGCTATGGGTATACGGAAAGGGGTAAGGGTGGCTTCGGTATGGCCGTATACCTCGCTGGAGCTTTTTACCTGCGGGAGCAGGGAGGGAGGGATGTGCAGCAGTTGCAGCAGCTCCGTGTCCCATTGCAGGGTATGGATATTATACAGCATGGTGCGGGAGGCATTGGTAACGTCTGTTATATGCAGCCGGCCTTTGGTGAAATTCCAGATCAGCCAGCTGTCTACCGTACCAAACGCCAGCCGGCCTTTGTCCGCCTGTTCCCGTGCGCCGGGCACATTGTCCAGTATCCATTTTATTTTGGTGCCGGAAAAATAGGCGTCTATCACGAGGCCGGTCTTTTCCTGCACCAGTGGCTCCAGGCCCCGGGCTTTCAGCTCGTCGCAGGTGGCGGCCGTGCGCCGGTCCTGCCCTACAATGGCGTTGTATACCGGCTTGCCGGTTTCCCGGTTCCAGATAATGGTGGTTTCCCGCTGGTTGGTAATGCCAATGGCGGCAATGCGGCCGCCGTCCAGCCCGGCCCTGACCACGGCTTCTGCCGCTACGCCGGCCTGGGACGACCATATTTCCATCGGGTCATGCTCCACCCAGCCGGGCTGCGGGTATATTTGCCGGAACTCCTTCTGTGCGATTGCCTGGATGGCGCCCTGCCGGTCAAAAACAATGGCGCGGGAGCTGGTGGTGCCCTGGTCGAGAGATAGGATCATGAGCTGAAGTATGAAGTGAGCTGTATGAAGTATGTTACAGGAAGGTAAGAAATTTTCAAAAAAAATCCCCGGCGCAGCTGCGCCGGGGAATCACCATCTAAAAAATAAAATAAGGTAGTGTTATCTGGTTTTTTTGGCATCTTCCAGGAACTTGGCCAGGCCAATATCCGTGAGGGGATGCTTGAGCAGGCCCAGGATGGAGTCTAACGGGCAGGTGCATACATCCGCGCCTACTTCCGCGCACTTGATGATGTGCAGCGGGCTGCGGATGGAGGCTGCCAGTATCTCGGTCTTGAAGCCCTGTATGTTATAGATGTTGGCGATCTGGGCAATCAGCTCTGTACCATCCCAGCCGCTGTCGTCTATACGGCCAATGAAAGGCGAAACGTAGGTAGCGCCCGCTTTGGCTGCCAGTATGGCCTGCCCGGCGGAAAATACCAGGGTGCAGTTGGTCTTGATCTTATTCTCGGTGAACCATTTAATGGCTTTTACGCCGTCCTTGATCATGGGCACCTTTACCACGATACGGGGGTGCAGGGCCGCCAGTTTCTTGCCTTCCTCAATGATGCCGTCAAAGTCGGTAGCGATCACTTCCGCGCTTACGTCGCCTTTTACCATTTCGCAGATGGTCTCATAATGCTTCATAATAGCTTCCTCGCCCCGTACGCCTTCTTTGGCCATCAGTGAAGGATTGGTAGTTACGCCATCCAGAATGCCCAGGTCGTGTGCTTCCTGTATTTGTGCAAGGTTAGCTGTATCAATAAAGAATTTCATATTGTAATATTATTTGTTCTCGAAGCCTCAGGGTCATTTGAACATGGCCATTAGTGGAGCGGCAGGAGAAAATAGCCACCCGGATGACTATTGACATGAACTAATGACCTGGAATAATTAATGGAATTAAAGAGAAATAAAAAAGGCAAGTTACTTACATCGCACCGCTACAACCGCCTACCCTTGCTACATTCCTGTCCTGGGGGAGTTCAGCAGGAGCTGGTCGTATAAGACTTGCCGGTTGCAAAGGTAAGGTAATTGGAGGAAAATGCAAATTTTATATGGAAGATATACCGGGTTTTATCTCCCGCATTGCTCCGGTTGTATTTGTATGTGAAAAAAAATAATATAAAAATGAAAACAATTTCAAAGAAAGATGGTTTATTTGTAATATGTATTTGTATTCTTTCAACCTAAAAAACCTCAGTACTTATGGACTCCTCTTCAATGTTCAGCACCGGTTTTATCCTGTTTATGCTGGTGTTGGTCGTATTTTATGTTATTTGCGGCTGGAAGGTCTTTGAAAAGGCCGGACAACCCGGGTGGGCTGCTCTTATCCCCATTTACAGCAGCTATATTCTTACCAAGATCATCGGTAAGCCCTGGTATTGGCTGCTGCTGATGTTGATTCCCTATATTGGCATAATCTGGAGTATCTGGGCTATTAACCTGCTCAGCAAGAGTTTTGGTAAAAGTGAAGGATTCACCGTAGGGCTTATCCTGCTCTGGTTCATCTTCTGGCCTATCCTGGCTTTCGACAAATCGATCCAGTACCAGGGCCCGGCAGGCAATCCCGGCGCTGCCAACCTGGGCGACCAGATACAGAGCATTGGCGCTGATGTAAAATAACCCCGCGGGCAAGTCACAAGAGAAAAAATTCTTACCAGGTTACATGGGGCGGGCACTTTTTTGGCCCGCCCCATCTTTCTTCCGGGTAAAAATATTGATTACTTTAGTATAAAACCTGTTACTATGGAGGCTGTTAATCCATCCTCGCAGCAGCATAACCTGCTGGACGACCTGGACGATATTGTACCGCTGAACTATGCAACGCAGGGACAACGTTTTGGCAACTACCTGATAGACAGGATCGTTGCCTATATTTTCGCTTTCCTGGTAGTGGTGATGGTAGGGGTGGCCATTGGGCTGCTGGGTGGTAATTCTGATAATATTTTTGAAGGGCTGCCTTTATACCTGCTGATGTATGTGAGCTATGTGTGGTACTACACCATGATGGAGGCGCTCAACAAGGGCCGCACCATTGGCAAGCTGATCACGGGCACCTATGCAGTAACGATGGACGGCAAGCCGGTTACCTGGAAGACCGCCTTTTACAGGAGCCTTTGCCGTATTGTGCCTTTCGAAGTGTTTTCCGGTTTCGGGTCCGCGCCCTGGCACGACAGCTGGACCGGCACTGCGGTGGTGAAGAAGTGAAGGGGGAAAGGTGAATAGTGAAAAGTGAATGGTGAATAGGGTAAGGAAATGGCGCATAACGCAATCTTCACCTTTCACCCTTCATCACTCTTTCGTAACATAATAGTTATAATCGTTCAGCAGGGTTTCCAGGAACTGCATGTGTTCCATGTCTGTTTCTATCTGGAGCACATCCCTTACACGGTAGGCCACCTTGGCGGCCAGCTCCTGGTTGCCGGATTGCAGTGCGCGATCCATCAGTTCTTTCACTTTGTTAAGATCCTTGTCTGACAGCCGCAGTATCTGCGGGAAACGCGGCTGGTAATCCACCTGCGAGATGTCCCGGAAAATGGTGTCGTTCAGGCTGCTCTTTGTTTTGGTGTTCACCACGATGGTGCCGGCCACCAGGTCGCCCAGGCGCTGGTTATATCTGGAGCGCGCAATGGCGATAATGGGGATGATGCCCCAGATGAGAAAAGGCGTTTCCAGCAGGCGGAACACCCAGCGTATCATGTGCTGGCTGAAGCTGGGCGGGTTGCCCAGCAGGCTCACCACTTTTATGCCCAGGGCCTTTTTGCCGGGCGTTTGTCCTTTCATGGCTATTTCAAACAGCAGGAAGTACAGGCTTACCGGTATCAGGATGGCCCAGAAGGCAAATACGGCGCCGCTCTGGCCGGGCCATTCTATATTGGCCACTACAATCCAGACCAGGCACAGGTAGGCTGCGCGGATAGCCAGGTCTATCAGCCAGGCTACAAAACGCTGGCCGATGTCGGACGCTTCAAATTCAAGGTCAATGTTAAATGCAGTGGGTATTTTTATAGCAGCCATGCACAAATTTAGTAATTAATGTATATGTTTGTCAGGCATGAGAGAATCCACCTTTATCAAAAAGAATTTGCCGCGCTGGAAGCGGTACCAGGAGGAACCCAGCGATGATCCGGATGTGATGGCGGAGCGGTTCACCAGTTTGCTGGATGATCTCGCCTATGCCAAAACCTTTTACAGCTTCAGCAAGGTAACACAATATATTAACGGGATGGCGGCAGCCATTTACCAGCACATTTACCGCAACCGCCGGGAGGATGCCGGGCGGGTGGGCACCTTTGTGACCCTGGAGCTGCCGCTGATGATACGCCGCTATCACCGGCTGCTGCTGTTCACCTTCGGCTATTTCCTGCTGTTCTGCATTATCGGCGCTTTTTCGGCCGCGCACGACGAAACTTTTGTACGCGGCGTGCTGGGCGATGAGTATGTGAACATGACGGAGCAGAACATTGCCAATGGCGATCCTTTTGGCGTGTATAAAAGCAGTAGTGAATGGGTGATGTTCTTTTTCATTGCCTTCAACAATATCAAGGTGGCCATTATGTGCTTTGTAAGCGGTATCGTGTTTGCAGCAGGCACCCTGTGGCTGCTGTTCCAGAACGGTATTATGCTGGGCTCTTTCCAGTACTATTTTTTTGCCAGGGGACTGGGCTGGGAATCGGTGCTGGTTATCTGGATACACGGCACCCTGGAAATATCCGCTATCGTGATAGCCGGCACGGCCGGCATGATCATGGGCAGCGGGCTGCTGTTTCCCGGCACCCGCAAGCGGCTGGATTCCCTGAAAAAGGCTGCCCGGGACGGTATTAAAGTAATTGTAAGCCTGGTGCCTATATTCATTGTGGCGGCCTTCCTGGAAGGCTTTGTAACCCGCCATACCGCTATGCCGCTATGGCTGAGCCTCCTGATATTGGCGGTGTCCCTGCTGTTCATTGCAGGATACTTTGTGGTGTACCCCATATACCTGCAGCGCAGGGGATACCGGCTGGATACTTCCGGTGCCGTAATCAGGCCAACTAAACCGCATATATGAGTATAACAGACAGGTATAAACGTTGTTTGCTGCTGCTGGCCTGCAGCGTGCTGCCGCTGTTGCTGCCGGCCCAGGAGCTGGATACGGCCGCGCTCAGCGTCTATGTGCAGGACGAGTATATGGAAGAAGGGGCGGAGTACAATACCCTTTACCAGCAGCAGGAGATACAGGACCACTACCTGTGGGACCGCGCTGTGCCGGTGCCGGTGGACAGTACAGAGGTATGGTGGAACAGTGGCGGACTGGTAACACGCAACGTGCCGGGTGCGGTGCTGGAAAAGCTGCGGGCCGACAAGCGATTGCAATACGACCTGCAGCAAAAGCAGGACAATGCCTCCTCCTGGCTGGGAGTGGCGCTGCTGGCTGTCCTGGGATTCCTGCAGCGCATTCGCATCATAATATACATTGTGCTGGTGGTGGGGCTGGTGCTGTTGCTCGTGTTCTACCTGCGGCAGCAGGGCTACCGCTTTTCCCGGAAGCCGGTGGAAACGGGTGCTGCCGGCGTTGCGGAGCAGGCGCCCGGCGTGGACGCTTATGAGCAGCAGGTGCAGGAAGCAATTGCTGCGGGGCAGTTCCGGCTGGCGGTGCGGTACCTGCATTTACAGGCCCTGCGGCAGCTGGCAGAGCGGCAGCTGATCACCCTTACCAAGGACAAGACCAATGCGGACTACCTGCGCGTGTTGTTACAAACGCCGTGGCATCAGCCGTTTGCAAGCCTTACAAGAGATTATGAATATATATGGTACGGAGAAGTGGATGTGAATGCAGCGCAGTTCAGCCGTATTCACGGGCAGTTCCGGCAATTTATGTCAGCAGTGAAAGGGGAAGCGTGAAAGGTGAAAAGGATATTCACCCTTCACCTTGCACTTTTCACAAAATTCAATGTGCTTTGTGAAATCTAAAGTCTTCATTATTATCACCGGCTTTGTGGTGTTGTGCTTTTTACTGTTGCTGGTGGCCGGCCACCATTCGCGCAACAGTGCCGAGGCAAAGGACCTTACCCGGCAGAGCTTTTCCCACAGGGACAAACGCCCGGGCGGCTGCTACGTGGCCTTTACCTGCCTGCAGCACCTGTACAGCGGCGAATCGCTGAAGGTAATGACCAAGCCCTTTACGCGTACCTATGAAAAGAACGACTACCTGAGCAGGGGAGACGGTAACCTGTATATACTGGTGGCCAATAAGCTGTATGCCACCGCGCAGGATATAGAGCACATGCTGCGCTTTGTAGCAGACGGCAACCAGCTGTTCCTGGCGGTGAACCAGCCGGACAGTTTGCTGCAGGCGCGGTTAGGCATTGCTATAGATTCGGTAACTATTCACCTGAGCAGGCCTTCCAGCGTACAGCATTTCGTGAATCCCTTCCTGGCCCCGGATACCGCCTTCCACCGGGAGGGCATTTACGGCGGGCGCTTCTTTACCCGGCTGGATACGCTCAATACCACCATACTGGGCAGCAACGGAACTACCGGCAGGAACGGCCCGGAGCCCAACTTCATCCGGGTGAGCTACGGCAAAGGGGATGTGTTCGTTTCATTGAACCCCTCCTCCTTTACCAATTATTTCCTGATGCACGGGCGTAATATCAGCACCCTGGAAAAGCAGATGGCCTATACATACAATACGCCTTCGGGGGTGTACTGGGATGAATATTACAAGTACCTGGATGGTCCGCAGACCGATTTCAGCGAGTGGCAGGTGCTGATGCGCTACCCGGCCCTGCGCTGGGCGCTGTGGCTGTTCCTGGCCCTGCTGCTGCTATATGTGCTGTTTGAAAGCAAGCGGCGGCAGCGCATTATACCGGACAAGCCCGTGCTGGCCAACAACTCGCTGGAGTTCGTGGAAACACTGGGCCAGCTCTATTACCAGCAGGGCAATAACCGCAACCTGGCGCAGAAAATGATCCTGCACTGGACGGAATACGTGCGCACCCGCTTTTACCTGAGCACCCAGCACCTGAACCCGGCCTTTACAGACACGCTGGCACGCAAGTCCGGCATGCCCTACGCCGCTGTGCGGAATATTGTAGACAGCATACACCACATACAGTTGTCAGAACATATTACCGACGACTTTTTACAACAGTTCTATAAAAACATACATCAGTTTTACCTAAATACGAAATAGATGGACGTTAACACTTATGAACCCAGGTCAGAGCTTTCTACCCTTCACCAGTCCGTGGAGGCCATCCGTGCGGAGATCGGCAAGGTGATTGCCGGCCAGCACCAGATGATAGACCTGCTGATCACGGGCCTGCTCACGCAGGGGCATGTGCTGATAGAAGGCGTGCCGGGCGTGGCAAAAACGCTTGCTGCCAAGCTGCTGGCCCGTTGTGTGGATGCGGACTTTTCACGTATACAGTTCACGCCCGATATCATGCCGGCCGATGTGCTGGGCACCGCCGTGTTCAACCCGCAGAGCCGGGAGTTTGAGTACAAGCGCGGGCCTGTTTTCAGCAATCTGGTGCTGATAGACGAGATCAACCGGGCCCCTGCCAAAACGCAGGCGGCCCTGTTCGAGGTGATGGAAGAGCGGCAGGTGACCAACGACGGCACTACCCATGCCCTCCCCCTGCCTTTTATGGTGATCGCCACGCAGAACCCCATTGAGCAGGAAGGCACTTATCGCCTGCCCGAAGCCCAGCTGGACCGTTTCCTGTTCAAGATTGAGGTGCAGTACCCTGCTATTGCCGAGGAGGTAGCCATGCTGCAGGCCATGCACCAGCACAATAGTATGCCGGATATTACCCAGTTGGTGAACCGGGTGGTAACGGCTACCCAGGTGCTGGAGTTCCAGGCCCTGGTGCGCAAGGTGCATATCGAGGAAAAGCTGCTGCATTACATTGCGGCGCTGGTGCAGGAAACCCGGGTAAACCCGTCGCTGTACCTGGGCGGCTCTCCCCGGGCCTCGCTGGCCGTTATGAATTGCGCCAAGGCAGTGGCTGCCATGCGTAACCGGGATTTTGTAACACCGGACGATATCGTGGAAATGCTGCCGCATGTGCTGCGTCACCGCATTATGCTCACACCCGAGCGCGAAATGGAAGGCATTGCCGCCGATGAAGTGATCGCCCAGATCGTGAAGGCCGTGGAGGTGCCGAGGTAGGAAGCAGGAGGCGAGGGCAGTGCATAAAATACAGATGAATGAAATTAAAAGAATTATACAGCTCCTTATTTTTCAGCAACCGGCTTTACCTGTGCCTGGGCGGCAATGTGCTGCTGTTCATCCTGGCCTTCTTTTTCCCGCCGGTATTCAACATTGCGCTGCTGGCCTTTGCCGCGCTGCTGGCGTTGCTGCTGCTGGATATGGTCCTGCTGTACGGCGCTGCGGCGCCACTAAGCCTGGAGCGCCGTACCCCGGCGCGCTTCAGCAACGGGGATGACAACGAGGTGCTGATCACGGTGAGCAGCCGGTACCGCTTCCCGGCCGCGCTTACGCTGATAGACGAGCTGCCTTTCCAGTTCCAGCTACGGGACCACATGCTCAAAACCAGGCTCAAGCCCGGGGCGGGGCAGGAGTTCCGCTTTACACTGCGGCCGGTGGAAAGGGGCGCCTATGAGTTCGGCAATACCAATGTATTTGCCGCCAGCCCCTTGGGCCTGGTAAAGCGCCGGTTTGTTTTTGAGAACGAACAGCAGGTAAAAACATATCCCTCCTTTTTGCAGCTCCGAAATTTTGAGCTGATGTCCTTCATGAACCGGCTGAGCGAGCTGGGCGTGCATAAAAAGCGCACTGTGGGCCACAGCATGGAGTTTGACCATATCAAGGAATACGTGCGCGGCGACGATGTGCGGATGCTGAACTGGAAAGCTACGGCCCGCCGGGATAACCTGATGGTGAATACCTACGTGGAAGAACGCTCACAGCAGGTATACTGCGTGATAGACAAGGGCCGTACCATGAAAATGCCCTTTGAAGGGCTTACCCTGCTGGACTATGCCATCAATGCCACCCTGATATTCAGTAACGTGGCCCTGCAAAAGGGCGACAAGGCAGGGCTGGCCACTATTGCGGCGCAGCAGATGGAGCTGCTGCCGGCCAGCAATAAAAAAACACAGCTGAACAAGCTGCTGGAAATGCTGTATGCGCAGGAAACCCAGTGGCAGGAAAGCGATTATGAAAAGCTGAGCATTTCGCTCAGGAGCGCATTATCGCAGCGCTCGCTGCTGATCCTCTTTACCAATTTTGAATCCATGCCCGGCCTGCAAAGGCAGCTGCCTTACCTGCGCAGGCTGGCGCGCTACCACCTGCTGCTGGTGGTGTTCTTCGAGAATACAGCGCTGAAACAGCTGTCCGAGCAGCCTGCCCGCGGCGTGGAGGAGATCTATAAGCAGGTGATCGCCCAGCAGTTTGCCTACGAGAAAAAGCTGATCGCCCGGGAGCTGTCAAAGTACGGCATCATGTCCTTACTGTGCACGCCCCAGCAGCTTACCGTACAGGTCATTAACAAGTACCTGGAGCTGAAGGCGAGGATGCTGATCTAGTTGCCCCTTTTCTTCTTTCGCCTGTCAAATACGTCTTTTTCATCCTGGATGATCATGGAGTCATCATCCGGTTTTTGCTTTACCGGAACAATGGACTCGGCGGTAAGGGAAGGATCGTTTTTATACACGGCCTTTACGGTAATGAACCGGGTAGTGTCGCCGTTCTTCAGCAGCAGGTCCTGTCCCAGCAGCTGGCCGGCGGAGCTTTGCAGCTGTACGGCGGAGGTATCCAGCGGGTACACCTTGCCGGTGCTGAAGCGGCCTTCTACGTTGAGGTAAAAATGAATGCCTCTTTTCAGGCTGTCTGCATAATGATTGAAACGTATCCCGGTAATGTAGGGGAGCTGCAGCGTGGCCTCAAAGGGGGGATGGTTGCCGGCATCCGGCAGGGACACGAGCAGCGTCACCCGGTAATGCTGCCGCGCCAGCTGCTGGCGGTCAAAGCGGAGATAGCCGTTGCGGAACTCGCCGTCCTCCGTGCTTATTTTAATGGCCCGCCAGCGGTAGTCGCCCTCCAGGAAGCCTTCCGTTTGCCGCACATGGCCATTGCTGTAGGTGATCTCCAGCCCCAGGGGCGCCTGGTTGTACAGCTCCACCACGGCCGTAGTATCGTAATAGGCCTTCACGCCTGTTACTACCGGCTGTGCCCCCAGCAGGAGGGCGTGCAATACAAGAATGCTGAGCAGGGATAGCTTCATCTGCCAGGTGTTTGGTTCAATATACATTAATTCGCTTTAGGGGGCTTTAGGGGGCTGTTTTAAACCCGATGGGCGTTCTCTCCTGCGGGGCGCCTTCCTCGTTGCGTTCTTCCAGCAAAAGGGTCAGCGCCTCGTAAATATCTCCCAGCTGTTTGTTATACTTTGTTTCCAGCTCTTCAATTTTCCCGGCCAGCTCCCGGTAGTTGTAGGCATATTGCCTTAGCAGCACAAATGTCCTGATAATGGCAATATTCACGGCAATGGCTTTTTGGCTGGTAAGCACGCTGGACAGCATGGCCACACCCTGCTCGGTAAAGGCGTAAGGCATATACCGGGTGCCCCCCCGTTTTGAGGTCACAGTTTGTGACCTCAGATCCTTGAACTCTTCTGCCGTCAGCTCAAACATGAAATCAGCAGGAAACCTGTCGATATTCCTGTTCACTGCCTGTTTGAGCGCCTTGGTGGGAACGCCGTACATTGCTGCCAGGTCGGCATCCAGCATTACCTTTTGCCCCCTGATATCGAAGATCTTGTTCTGTATGGTGACTAATTGCATATAACTACCTGTAATTGAGCAGGAACCTTATAAATGGCTGTTTGCTGCATTCCAAAACAAAGGAGTAAATATAAAAATTCATCCGGAATATGGCTGCGCCTGTTATGAACGGTTACACCGGTAGCGGCCGGCTTCCCTTAGCGTAGCGGCCAGCTCGCTGACCAGGCGGTCCACGATTTCCTGTACGGAAGTAATGTCCTCCACCATTTCCACGCTTTGCCCGGCGCTCCAGAGGTGCTGGTAGGAGCCGGGACGGATGGCCTGCTCCAGCCGCTTCATGCCCCGCAGCTGTACCAGCATTTTGAAGTATCTGCGGGTGCGGGGATGGCGGCTCAGTAATTTCTCCATCCAGTTCTGCCGGTAGCCTATTTTTTTTGCTGCAGGGGTGTTGATAATGTTACAGGGAGTACCTGAAAGCCGTTCTGTCAGCACAATATCCTCCATGCCGTATTCCAGGATGGCCTGCTTGTAAGCATCGCTTACCGTAGCTTCCCGGCTGGCAATGAAGCGGGTGCCAATGGAGGCCGCGTGCGCACCCAGCACCAGTGCGCTGGCTATTTGCCGGCCGGTGGCAATACCGCCGGCCGCCACCAGGAATTTGTCCGGAAACGCTTTTTGCAGCGCGGGCACCAGTACATGCATAGGGTAGGGGCCGGCATGCCCGCCTGCACCGGCGCATACGGCAATAAAACCATCGCAGCCGGCCTGCGCAGCCTTTTCAGCGTGCTGCAGGTTGGTAACATCGCACAGTACTTTGGCGCCGTAGCTGTGGGCAGCGGTGATCACCTGCCGGGGATTGCCCAGGGAGGTGATGTAAAAGGGCACATGGGCGCTTACGCAGGTTTCCAGGTGCCTGAGGTACAGCGGGTTGGTCTTTTGAACGATCAGGTTCACGCCATAGGTGCCGCCGGCGGTGGCCCGGTGCTCGTTCAGCCGCTGGAGCAGGGCTTCCAGCTCGCCCTCCTTGCGGAAGTTCAGGGAAGGGAAGGTACCGGCAATGCCGGCATCCATGGCAGCCTTTACCATAGGCTCGTTGCTCACCAGGAACATGGGAGCCTGGATAACAGGATGGTTTATGTTCAGGAGGTTCATGGGCTAAATATTGGAAGGAGGAAGCATCTCCTGCTTCATATTTCTCACTACATATTTCCCTAATATATCAAATTCCAGGTTAACAGTGTGGCCGGGCGTAACGGCAGCTATATTGGTATGCTCGTAAGTGTAGGGAATAATAGCCACGGAAAACTCCCGGTCCGTAATATTGAATACGGTGAGGCTGATGCCATTCAGGCAGATGGACCCTTTTTCCACCAGCAGGCCGGCAAAGGCGGCGGGATAGCGGAAGCGGTACTCCCAGCTGCCATCCTGTTCTTTTTTGGAGAGGCATTCCCCTATGCTGTCCACATGGCCCTGTACCAGGTGCCCGTCTATACGGCCATTGAACAGCATGGCCCGCTCCAGGTTCACCAGCTGCCCCGGGGCCAGCTGGCCAAGGTTGGTTTTTTGCAGGGTTTCCGCTACTGCCACGGTTTCGTAGGCGTTTTCCAGCAGGCGGGTTACAGTAAGGCAGGCCCCGTTGTGGGCAATGCTCTGGTCTACTTTCAGCTCCCGGGCCAGCGGAGTGCCAATGGTAATGACCAGGTTGCCACCGGCCTGTTGGGTGGATAATACTTCTCCTAATGATTCAATAATACCTGTGAACATAAGTCTTAATGTGCTAATGTGCTGGACTGCTAATGTGCTAATGAATTTGCACGAAGATAGGTATTAGCACGTTATCAGTTAATGGTCTCCCATCCGCACATCCGCATTGTTTTGTTTTTTCAAAACATCGTCGTATCTTTGCCTTCCCTAAAAAAATATTAAAGGAGCATTTATTATGTTGATTATCGATTCCAAAGATTGCGAAAACATTGACAAGGCGCTGAAGAAGTACAAGAAAAAGTTTGAAAAGGCACGCATACTGCTGCAGCTGCGTAACCGTCAGTCTTTTACCAAGCCTTCTGTAAAGCGTCGTAACCAGGTGCTGAAAGCGGTGTACCGTCAGCAGCTGGCCAGCGGCAAGATCGAAGCTTAATCGCGCAAGCTCTCAGCGCTCAAGATACTTGATGATTGTAAGGTTTTGTTTAACTTTACAATCATCAATTTTTTTGTGTTGAGCGAAGCATCCTTACACCCGGCCATAGACCGGTTCTTATCCTACATTCAGCTGGAAAAGCGTTATTCGGCCCATACTTTTACCGCTTATCGCCAGGATCTCCATCAATTCTTCACCTTTCTTAACAGCGAGTACGGGCAGCTGGAGCTGAACGCTATCAGCCATCAGCATATCCGTACCTGGCTGGCAGGGCTGATGGCCGAAAAACAGCAGCCACGCACCGTTAACCGCAAAATATCCGCGCTTAAATCCTTTTTCAAATACATGGTCAGGCTGGGGCTCATATCCCAAACGCCCATGACCCGGGTAGCAGCGCCCAAGGTAAGCCGACGACTGCCGGGGTTTATAGACGAGCAGGGCATGCAGGCCCTAGAGGACAACCGCAGCATGCGCCGGGGTCAGGAAGCGGCAGCCATTTTCACGCCGGACCTGGAAGGGCATACCCACCGGCTCATCTTCGAGCTGCTGTATCATACAGGTATCCGGTTGTCCGAGCTGATACACCTGCAGGAGCGGCAGGTAGACAGCGGTAATCTCAGCATCAAGGTGCTGGGAAAGGGCAATAAGGAAAGGATCATTCCCATCAGCCGGGAGCTGCTGGCACAGCTGCAGGATTATATGGCCCGCAAGCGGCGGGAGCTGGAAAACCCGGCGGCAGACGTGCTGTTGGTGCACCCCAAAAGCGGGCGCAAGCTGTATCCCAAGTACGTATACAATACGGTAAGGGGCTATCTTACCCGGCACCAGATCACCACCATTACCCGCAAAAGCCCGCACGTGCTGCGGCATACCTTTGCCACCCACCTTACCAACAACGGGGCGGACATCAACGCCATCAAAGAGCTGCTGGGGCATTCCAGCCTGGCAGCCACCCAGGTGTATACCCATAATACCATAGAAAAGCTGAAGGACGTGTTCAGGCAGGCACACCCGAAAGCGTAGCTATTCGCTTTTAGCCATCAGCTGTTAGCGATCAGTGCGATGTTATTCCGCAGCCAAGAGCTAACAGCTGAAAGCTGTTCAACAATGTTAACAAATTATTAAGCGGGAATCGCGCTAAAAACGACAAAAAGCGCTAAATTAGTAATGCCATCCAGTACATGGTCAGTTCTTTAAAAAACAGCCTATGAAGTGATGTTTACCAATTTGATTTGAGATTGTTAAATATTAAAATTTAGTGTCATGAACGTTCAAATCCAAACGGTGCATTTTGATGCAGATTCCAAGCTTATTGATCATGTGAACAAGAAAATCCAGAAACTTTCCAATTTTTACGACCGTATCGTCAGTGTGGATGTATTCCTGAAGTTAGACAATGTAGCCCACCAGATCAAAGACAAGATAGCCGAAATAAAGATCCGTATACCCCGTCACGACCTCTTTGTAAAGCACGAGTCCAAGTCCTTTGAAGAATCCTTCGATCTCGCCTTTAACGCCGCCGTTAACCAGATCAAGCGGCAAAAAGAGAAGAAATTTCAGTAAATCCTGAAAAATATTTTGAAGTTAATATCCTCTTTACTACCTTTGCCATCCCGATTCAAAAAGGGATCGGCAAGGGTAGTAAAGTTCTTTACTGTAGGGCATTTTAGCCAAAACAGATCAGGTGAAAAAAGAAGAGTGTCCCGGGGCTTGAAAAACAAATTTTGAGATTACATCAAAGCTGTTATTTTTGCGCTTCCTTTCCGGGTACCCTGCTAACAGATACTTGGTATGCCAGCATAGCTCAGTTGGCCAGAGCTACTGATTTGTAATCAGTGGGTCGGGGGTTCGAATCCCTCTGCTGGCTCCTGATAATTCCTGCGCCACAGGCGGCCGGAATTTGGGGTTTAATAACGGGCAGGTTCCAGAGTGGCCAAATGGGGCGGACTGTAAATCCGCTGTCTTTCGACTTCATAGGTTCGAATCCTATCCTGCCCACTACAAGATTGAGTTCCGCTTTTGCCCTCCGCAGAGGCGGAACTTAGTTGTTGAATGAAGTTGGTTCTTTGAGCCCGGCCCCGGCCGGGATGTTTGGAGTAAAGCATTATATGCGGGAGTAGCTCAGTTGGTAGAGCGACAGCCTTCCAAGCTGTAGGTCGCGGGTTCGAACCTCGTCTCCCGCTCGCATAAAATGCTGCATGCATAACGCCGGACGCCCGTGTTCCAAAGCGCCGGGCGTGCTGCCTTAGGCATTAAGCACAAAAAGCTGTTGTAGCTCAGGGGTAGAGCACTTCCTTGGTAAGGAAGAGGTCGTGAGTTCAATTCTCATCAACAGCTCCAATATTGTTTCAGTAATTCCTTTTCGGCCTGCTGATCAAAGTTTAGCATAACTAAGCGTTGTAGCTCAGTGGTAGAGCAGTTCCGGTTCTCTTGTCGGAAAAGGGCATGGGTTCAATTCCCATCAACTGCGCAAGTTTGTAAAACAGTTTTTTAAACAACTATTAATACAATCTTTACAAACCATCTAAAAAGAAAATACAATGGCAAAAGAAACCTTTAAGCGGGATAAACCCCACGTAAACATTGGCACCATCGGCCACGTGGACCACGGTAAAACTACCTTGACTGCTGCCATTACAACCATTTTGGCGAGCAAGGGCATGGCAGAGAAGAGAGGATATGACGAGATCGATGCGGCCCCTGAAGAAAAAGAAAGAGGTATTACCATCAATACAGCCCACGTTGAGTATCAGACAGCTAACCGTCACTATGCTCACGTAGACTGTCCGGGCCACGCTGACTATGTGAAGAACATGATCACGGGTGCTGCGCAGATGGATGGTGCTATCCTGGTGGTGGCCGCTACAGATGGTCCGATGCCGCAAACAAGGGAGCACATCCTGCTGGCCAGGCAGGTAGGTGTACCCCGTATTGTAGTTTTCATGAACAAAGTTGACCTGGTAGACGATCCCGAGCTGCTGGAACTGGTGGAGATCGAGATCCGCGACCTGCTGAGCAAGAACGGCTTTGACGGCGATAACACCCCCATCATCAAAGGTTCCGCTACCGGCGCGCTGGCTGGCGACGACAAATGGGTAGGCGCTATCGACGAACTGATGGCTGCTGTGGATGAGTACATTCCGCTGCCTCCCCGTCCGGTTGATCAGCCGTTCCTGATGTCTGTAGAAGACGTGTTCTCCATTACCGGTCGTGGTACCGTGGCTACCGGCCGTATCGAGCGCGGCAGGGTGAAAGTGAACGACCCGGTTGAGATCGTAGGTCTGATCGAAAAATCACTGAACTCTGTATGTACCGGTGTGGAAATGTTCAAGAAGATCCTGGACGAAGGTGAAGCTGGCGACAACGCAGGTCTGCTGCTGCGCGGTATTGAAAAGAAAGATATCAAGCGCGGTATGGTTATCTGCAAACCCGGTTCCATCACTCCGCATACTGAATTCAAATGCGAAGTTTACGTACTGAGCAAGGATGAAGGTGGCCGTCACACGCCGTTCTTCAACAAATACCGTCCCCAGTTCTACTTCCGTACTACCGACGTAACCGGTGAAGTACAGCTGGCAGAAGGCGTTGAAATGGTAATGCCCGGCGATAACGTGTCTCTGACCGTGAAGCTGATCGCTCCTATCGCTATGGACAAAGGTCTGAAATTCGCTATCCGCGAAGGCGGCCGTACCGTAGGCGCCGGTCAGGTTACTGAGATCATCAAATAAGCATCTGCTTTATAAAAGAGCCATTAGCATTTAGCAATTAGTGATTAGCGGGTTTTGTTGTAGCTTTGCTAAAAGCTAAAAGCGCACCGCTAATGGCTTTTTATACGGGCATAGTTCAATGGTAGAATAGCGGTCTCCAAAACCGTTGATACGGGTTCGAATCCTGTTGCCCGTGCTTGAACCTGGTGAAAGTGAATAGTGAATGGTGAATGATATCTGCAAAATTTGCTACATTCACTTTTCACTGTTCACTTTTCACCATTAGCAGTATTACTATGAACAAGATCAGAAACTATTTTCAGGAGTCCTACCACGAGATGGTGCACAAGGTGTCCTGGCCTACCTGGCAGGAGCTCCAGTCCTCTACCATGATCGTGCTGATAGCTACTATTATCATCACGCTGATCATATGGGGCATGGATGCACTCTCCAACGTAGTGCTCACTCAATACTATAAAATGTTTTAATGATGGATGCATCCAATAACCCTGGACAGGAAGTAAGCACTCCCGGACAGGAAACAAAATGGTACGTGCTGCGCGTTGTCAGTGGCAAGGAAAAGAAGGTGAAAGAGTACCTGGATATTGAGGTGCGCCGTTCTGATTGGGGCAACGTGATCACCCAGGTGTTCCTGCCGGTGGAAAAAGTATATAAAGTGCAGGCCGGTAAAAAGGTAATGCGCGAAAAGAACTTTTATCCCGGTTATGTCATGATAGAAGCTATTGACGGTAAAATGACCGATGAGGTGATACAGGCCATCCGCAATGTTTCCGGCGTGATCCACTTCCTGGGAAAAGAACACCCTGTAGCCCTGCGCAAGGCAGAAGTCAACAAAATGCTCGGTAAGGTAGATGAAATGAGCGATCAGGGCATTACCATGAGCGAGCCCTTCATTGTGGGCGAAACCATCAAGATCATTGACGGCCCGTTCAACGATTTCAACGGCGTGATCGAGGAAGTGATAGAAGACAAGAAAAAGCTGAAGGTCACCGTAAAGATCTTTGGCCGCGCCACACCCGTGGAACTGAACTTTATGCAGGTAGAAAAGATCAGCTGATAACCCAGGCTGTAACGGTAATATTTTTGAGAGCGCCACAATCATGCATGTGATTGTGGCGTTTTGTTATCTTTGAACACCCGTCCCGTTTTCCCCCATACCTTCGCAGCACAACATTAAACCGCGTAACCTATATTTAACCCGGAAGGCATGTTGGTGAGTAATAAGCATTTTACCCCCGTTATAGGGCTGGATATCCATATCGTATTATTGTTCGGTTTTCCCATTCCGTTGCCGCACCCGTATATTGGTTTGGTAGTAGACCCGATGGATTATATCCCTTTT
>Ga0164243_10000415_pt1 | contig 82746 bp, 67 predicted proteins | sample OricompcompostOP_FD_108781 | JGI IMG/M metagenome (GOLD analysis project Ga0164243, IMG submission 108781) | Organic Plus compost microbial communities from Emeryville, California, USA - Original compost - Organic plus compost (OP) | ecosystem: Engineered > Solid waste > Mixed feedstock >... | reverse complement strand
ATTGCCGATGTACTCCGGCTTGGTAATGATCTGTGCGCGGATAAAGGGCTCCTCGATGCGATCCAGCTTGCTGGGGTCGGGCATTTCGGAGGGGTTGTTCACGGTAATCCTCTCCCCTTTGGTGGTATGGGCAATAAAGCCTACGTTGGGCACCGTGGTGATCACGGTCTGGTTGAACTCCCTTTCCAGCCGCTCCTGGATGATCTCCATGTGCAGCATGCCTAGGAATCCGCAGCGGAAGCCAAAGCCCAGGGCCTGGGAGGTTTCCAGCTCGTAGGTAAGGGAAGCGTCGTTCAGCTGCAGCTTGTCCATACAGTCGCGCAGCTCCTCGAAGTCCTCTGTATTTACCGGGAAGATGCCGGCAAATACCATTGGCTTTACTTCCTCGAAACCTTTAATGGCATTTACGCCGGGGTTGGCGCTGAGGGTGATGGTATCCCCTACCTTCACCTCCTTGGCGTTCTTGATACCGGTAATGATATATCCCACATCCCCGGTCTTTACCTCGTTCTTCGGTTCCAGGCCCAGACGCAGGATGCCTACTTCATCAGCACCGTATTCCTGGCCGGTGTTCACGAACTTCACCTTGTCGCCTTTCCTGATGCTGCCGTTGTATACGCGGAAATAGGCGATAATGCCCCGGAAGGAGTTGAACACGCTGTCAAATATCAGGGCCTGCAGGGGCGCTTCGGGATCGCCCTGGGGCGCGGGTATGCGCTGTACAATGGCTTCCAGTATCTCGTCTATGCCAATGCCGGTCTTGCCGGATGCCAGCAGTATTTCCTCTTCCTTGCAGCCGATCAGCTCCAGGATCTGGTCCTTTACTTCCGGGATCATGGCCCCGTCCATATCTATCTTGTTGATCACGGGAATGATCTCCAGGTCGTTCTCCAGCGCCAGGTAGAGGTTGGAGATGGTCTGGGCCTGTATGCCCTGGGTGGCATCCACCAGCAGCAGGGCGCCCTCGCAGGCAGCCAGCGCACGGGATACTTCGTATGAAAAGTCTACGTGCCCGGGCGTGTCTATCAGGTTGAAAACATATTGTTCTCCCTGGTAGAGATAGCTCATCTGGATGGCATGGCTCTTGATGGTAATGCCTTTTTCGCGTTCCAGGTCCATATCGTCGAGTACCTGGGCCTGCATGTCCCGTTCGGAGATGGTTTTGGTACGTTCCAGCAACCGGTCGGCCAAAGTGCTTTTGCCATGATCAATGTGCGCAATGATGCAAAAATTCCTGATGTTCTTCATATATAATAGCCCACAAAGGTATTCAAATTTTGACTATATTTTCGTTACAAACTACTTATTCTATGGAACTTCAACAACAATTTGAAGCAGCCGTGGCTGCCAGCAAAACCCTGGCGGAGCGACCGGACAATGCTACCCTGCTGCGCCTGTACTCCCTGTACAAACAGGCTACGGAAGGCGATGCCGCGCCAGAAGGCCCGGACAATCCCTTTGACATTGTTGGCAAGGCCAAATACGAAGCCTGGGCAGCGCTGCGGGGCAAAACAAAGGAAGAAGCAATGCAGGAGTATATTGCGGTGGTGAAAAGTGAAGGGTGAATGGAAGCCCTCAAGCTAAGTAAACCCCTGAAACGCATACGCATGTCCCTTCACCTTTCACCCTTCACTTTTCACTATTTAACCTACCTTTGAGCCTGTATGGTACCTTCATTTACAATCAGTAAGAAAACACAACATTATCTGGCGCTGGAAGAACAGTACGGCGCGCATAACTATCACCCACTGCCCGTAGTGCTGCAGCGCGGCGAAGGTGTTTTTGTATGGGATGTGGATGACAAACGTTATTATGATTTCCTTTCCGGCTATTCTGCCGTTAACCAGGGCCACTGCCATCCCAGGATCGTGGCAGCACTTATAGCACAGGCGCAGCGGCTTACCCTTACCTCCCGCGCTTTTCACAGCGACCTGCTGGGCGAGTATGCCGCCTTCATCACGGACTTTTTCGGGTATGACAAGGTGCTGCCCATGAATACCGGCGTGGAAGCGGTGGAAACGGCGCTGAAGCTGTGCCGCCGCTGGGGATACGCTGTGAAGGGCATCCCGGACAACAAGGCAAAGATCATTACCTGCCAGCATAATTTTCACGGCCGTACGCTGAACGTGATCTCCTTCAGCACCGATCCTGATGCGCGCAAAGGCTTCGGCCCCTATACGCCCGGCTACGAGGTGATCCCTTACAACGACCTGCCGGCGCTGGAAAAGGCCCTGCAGGACCCGCACGTAGCCGGCTTCCTGGTAGAGCCCATACAGGGCGAGGCCGGCGTGGTGGTGCCGGACGAAGGCTACCTGGCCAAAGCCCGGCAGTACTGTGCAGATGCCAACGTGCTGTTCATAGCGGACGAGATACAGACCGGCCTGGCCCGTACCGGCGCCCTGCTGTGCTGCGATCATGAAAAGGTGCGCCCCGACATCCTGGTGCTGGGCAAGGCCCTGTCCGGCGGCATGCTGCCGGTGTCTGCCGTGCTGGCGGATGATGCCGTGATGCTGACCATCCGTCCCGGGGAGCATGGCTCCACCTATGGCGGCAACCCGCTGGCCTGTAAAGTGGCCATTACGGCGCTGAACGTGCTGAAAGAGGAAAAGATGGCGGAGAATGCCGTTGCTATGGGGCAGCTGCTGCGCGAGGGGCTGGCAGCCCTGGAGTCGCCGCACATCACCACGGTCCGGGGCAAGGGCCTGCTGAATGCTATCGTGATCCGGCACCGTAACCCGGAAGCGGCCTGGGAGCTGTGCCTGGCCCTGAAGGAGAACGGCCTGCTGGCCAAACCCACCCACGGCGACAAGATCCGTTTTGCACCGCCGCTGCTGATCAATGCCGCACAGATCAAAGACTGTATATCTATTATTGCCAACAGCCTGGGCTGCCTGGACTAACGTCTCTTCATCATGTCAATCCATAAAAAGGCCATCCGGAGCACCGGCTGGAAGACAGATTTCCTGATCGGGTTTCCCGACGGCCTGTTCCTCCTGTTCTTTACCACCCTGCTGATACAGGCGCTGCAGCTTAGCGTGCAGCGGTTCTATGACCTGAACCTGTGGGTATCCCTGGCCGGAGCCGTGCTGGTGATGGTCACTGCCTGGCAGGCCAACCGCGGCGATACGCAGCATGACGAGGCCACGCTTTCGCCCGGGGAAAGAGCAAAGCTCCAGCGGCTGGATATTACGGAGGATACCATTCAGCATATTGCCCGGGAAATGGAGGCAGACGCGGGGCGCTGGGAACAGACCCTGCAACGGGAAAACGTACAGATGGCCGCCTGGCACCCGCTGCGGGCCCTGCGCAGCGCTCTGGTAGCCGGCAGCAGCTTCCTGCTGGGAGCGCTCATCCCCTTCTGGCCCTACCTGGCCAATGAGAACTTTACCGCTGCCGCCCGCCTGAGCAGCCTGCTGGTATTCCTGAGCGCCACTGTTTTTGCCATTATCCGGTCGCGTATCACCGGGCAGCGGACCTGGCCGGTAATAGCCCGTTACCTGCTGCTCACAGCCGGCATCTGGCTGGCGGTATACCTGGTGAAACAAGCTATTGGCGGCTAGCCTATTAGCGGTTAGTGACCGGCACTGCTAAAAGCTAATTGCTGATAGCTTTTTTCCTGAACACAGTACATACGAACGTTACAATCGCTGCTGCCAGCGACAGGTATAATCCTATTTCCTTCTCCGGGCATTCCCCCATTTCGCAGCGCGCAAAGATGATCATGTTGCGGAAGGTCCAGGCTACCAGGAAAGCGGTCACAAATACATTCACCCTTTGCGCCCATATCTGTTGCGGGATAAACAGGAGGCCGGCTATTACGGCCAGTGCGATATTCAGCCTGCCCGGCTCCCCGAAGTTCGAACCCGCCGTGTGCAGGCCGGTAAATACCAGGTGCCGGCTCTCGATGGTCAGCCAGGGTAAAAAAGCGCTGATAATGATAATAACGGCAGCGGCTAAACCGGTAATGCTTAACTTGGACATAGGAAGCAAAGATAATATCTAATGTGCAGATATGCAGATGTACGGATGGGCAGATGAAAATGCAGCGATTGCATTCGTTAATTTAATATCCACTTCAATCCATCTGCACATTCGCACATTATTTACACATCCGGTGGTATAATATTTGGGCCGCTGCATCTATATGCAACATTTCAATGCTATCATTATCGGGTCAGGGCAGGGAGGTAATCCACTGGCCAGGAAACTGGCAAAGGCCGGTTGGCAGACCGCCCTGGTAGAGAAAAAGTGGTTGGGCGGCACCTGCATCAACGACGGCTGCACGCCTACCAAAGCCATGATCGCCAGCGCCCGCGCCGCCTGGGTGGCGGCCAACAGCGGGCAGTGGGGCGTGCGGGTGAACGGGTACTCCGTAGACATGGAGCGCGTTGTGGAACGCAAGAACAGGATCGTGGCCGATTTCCGCGCCGGTACCGAAAAACGGCTGCAAACAGCGGGCCTGACGCTCTTTTACGGGGAGGCGGCCTTTACCGGTCCCAAAACCCTGCATGTGCAACTGCATGATGGCGGCGAGGCCACCCTTACAGCCGATCATATCGTGATAGATACCGGCAGCACGCCGCAGGTGCCTCCCATATCGGGGCTGGACGCCATTCCCTGGTTTACCAGCACCACCCTGCTGGACCTACCTGCCCTGCCCTCCCACCTGTTGGTAATGGGCGGTAGCTATATAGCGCTGGAGCTGGGGCAGCTGTTCCGCCGCTTTGGCAGCGAAGTGACCATTATAGAGCGCGCCCAGCAGCTGGTGCCGCGCGAGGATGAAGATGTGGCCGCCGGTGTACGGCAGATCATGGAGGCGGAAGGCATCAGGATTTTCACCGGCACGGACGTGCAGCAGGCAGAGCAGACCAGCCGGGGCATTGTGCTGCACATCCGTACAAAGGACCAGCAGCATGTGCTGCAGGGCTCCCACCTGCTGGCAGCTACCGGCAGAACGCCGCAAACGCCCGCCCTGCAGCTGGACAAGGCCGGCGTGCAAACAGACGATGAAGGCTATATACATGTGAACGACCGGCTGGAAACCAATGTACCGGGCATTTATGCACTGGGCGATGTAAAGGGCGGACCGGCCTTTACCCATATCTCCTATCACGATCATTTTATTGTATACAGGCATCTGCTGGGAAAGGGAAACGCTTCCATCCAGGACCGGCAGGTGCCCTACTGCATGTTCACCGATCCGCAGCTGGGGCGTATCGGGCTTTCGGAAAAGGAGGCGCGGCAGCAGGGGCTCCGCTATAAAGTGGCCAGCCTGCCCATGCAGCAGGTGGCCCGGGCTATTGAAACAGGCCAAACCAGCGGTTTCATGAAAGCGCTGGTAGCAGAAGACAGCGGGCGCATACTGGGCGCCGCCGTGCTGGGCGCCGAAGGCGGGGAGATCATGTCGCTGCTGCAAATGGCCATGCTGGGCGGCATTACGGCGCAGCAGCTAAAGGAAATGATCTTTGCGCACCCCCTGTATGCGGAGTCGCTGAACAACCTGTTCCTGTCCCTTGATAAATAAACAGTTACCTGCAGCGGACAACAATATGGGTAAATATTTCCACGGGATAACGATACCTTTATAGCATCATGATAAAGCTGGAGCACGTCTATAAACGTTTCAACACACAACAGGAGCCTGCGGTGGCGGATGTATCCTTTGAGGTGCACCCGGGGGAAACGCTGGTGCTGCTGGGTACCAGCGGCAGCGGTAAAACCACCACCCTGCGCATGATCAACCGGCTGGTAACGCCAGACAGCGGGCAGATCTATGTGAACGGCCGGGCCGTACAGGAGCAGCACCCGGAAACCCTGCGCAGGAGCATTGGCTACGTGCTGCAGGACAACGGCCTGTTCCCGCACTATACGGTAGCGGAAAACATCGGTGTGGTGCCCGCGCTGCTGGAGTGGGACAAGGCCCGCATTGCGGACCGTACCGATACCTTAATGGAAAAGCTGCACCTGCCGCCAGCACAGTACCGGGATGCCTACCCGGCTCAGCTGAGCGGCGGGCAGCAGCAACGGGTGGGACTGGCCCGCGCCCTGGCAGCAGACCCGCCAGTGCTGCTGATGGACGAGCCCTTTGGCGCGCTGGACCCGGTAACCCGCGCCAGCGTGCGCCGGGAGTTCCAGGCGCTGGACGAGCTGCAAAACAAGACCGTGGTGATAGTAACGCACGATGTGCAGGAAGCCTTTGAGCTGGGCACCCGCATTGGCCTTATGGACAGTGGCAGGCTGCAGCAGCTGGGCACCCCGGCAGAGCTGCTGTTTACACCGGCCAATGATTTTGTGCGCGCCTTTTTCCGGGAACATCACCTGCTGCTGGAGCTGAAAGCACTCACCCTGGCGGATATCAAGGCTTACCTGCCGCCTACCGCGGAAGACGACAGCTACCAGGCGCACGTGCTGCCGGGCACCACCTCCTGCTGGGACGCCCTGCAGGCAGCCATGAACACGGAAGGTGTGCTGTCTGTTGACTTCAGCACAGAAGTATTTACCATGGACAGCAAGTCGCTGATGACAGCACTGTCCAGCAGGAAGCATGAAGCAAGCAATAAGCAGTAACCACCCCCTCATACATATGGAGTCGCAACAAAGCTTTTTTGATTTCATACAGCAGCAGTCCGGCAAGCTCCTGGAACAAACGTTGCAGCACATCGGGCTTACCTTTATCTCCCTGCTGATAGCGGTGCTGATAGGCGTGCCCCTGGGCATCCTCATCAGCCGCAAAAGAGGGCTGGCCGCCCCCGTGCTGGGCATGGCCGGCGTGTTGCAGACCATCCCCAGCATTGCCCTGCTGGGCTTCATGATCCCGCTGCTGGGCATTGGCCCGAAGCCGGCTATCGTGGCCCTGTTCCTTTATGCGCTGCTGCCCATTATCCGCAATACCTATACCGGCATCAAAGAAGTGGACCCGGCTATGACCGCTGCCGCTACCGGCATGGGCATGAGCCGCCGGCAACTGCTTTACAGGATACAGCTGCCCCTGGCCATGCCGGTGCTGCTGGCGGGCATCCGTACCGCCACGGTGATCAACGTAGGCGTGGCCACCCTGGCGGCATACATTGCTGCCGGCGGCCTGGGCGAGTTCATTTTTGGCGGCATTGCCCTGAACAATACGCACATGATACTGGCCGGCGCCATACCGGCGGCCCTGCTGGCCATCCTGTTTGACGGGCTGCTGTCATTGCTGCAGCGTGTACAGCTGCGCAAGGCGCGTATGCCCCTGTATGCGCTGCCCCTGCTGTTGCTGCTGCTGTCCTCCTTTTACCTGCTGCCCGCTGCTACCGGGGGCCGGCTGCTGGCGGGGTTTACCCCGGAATTTATGGGCCGGCGGGACGGCTACCTGGGACTGAAGCACGTATACGGCCTGCGGCTGCGCACAGTGGTGATCAATGACATGATCATGTACAAGGCCGCCTATGAAAAAAAGCTGGACCTGATCAGCGGCAGCAGCACAGACGGGCGCGTAAAGGCGTTTGACCTGGTAGTGCTGGACGACGATAAACATATTTTCCCACCCTACTATGCCGCGCCCATTGTGCGGCAGGCCACCCTCGATCAGTACCCGGAGCTGGCGCCTGCACTGAACAGGCTGTCCGGCATGATCAATGACAGCATTATGACAGAGCTGAACTACCGCGTGGACTACCTGAAACAGGACCCGGCGGCAGTAGCCAGGGACTTTCTTGCAGCCAAAGGATTATGGCAGCCGCCCAAGGACGGCAGCAAAGGCGTGGTCCGTATCGGCTCCAAGATATTTGGCGACGGGTATATACTGGCCAATATGTACAAGATGCTGGTAGAAGGCTATACAGACCTGCAGGCAGTGACCAAAACAGGGCTGGGCGGCACCAGGATATGCTTTGACGCGCTGGTGAACGGCCAGATAGACCTGTACCCCGAGTACACCGGCACCGGCCTGCTGGTGATCCTGCAGGAGCCGCAGGCCGTGATAGATTCGCTGATCAGCGATCCGCAGAAAGTATATGCGCATGTGCAACGCGCTTTTGCAGCGCGCTACGGCATCCGCTGGCTGCCGCCCATCGGCTTTAACAATACCTATGCGCTGATGATGCGCCGGCAGCAGGCCAGTGAGCTGCATATAAAAAAAATATCCGATCTTAAAGATGCTGAACGCTGATGATGCCTTGTATTATGCGCTCTGCCTTCAGCATAAAACATTTGTATGGAACTCTGGAATCAATACGAAACCGTGCGCGCCAGGTCGGCCGGCATCTGCGCCCCCCTGAAAACGGAAGACTATGTAGTGCAGCCGGTAGTGGACGTAAGCCCGCCCAAATGGCACCTGGGGCATACCACCTGGTTTTTCGAGACCTTTTTACTGAAGCCTAACGTACCAGGCTATACGGAATTTGATCCTGATTACAATTTTGTGTTCAACAGCTACTACGAGTCCGTGGGAGCCAGGGTGATACGCACCAACCGCGGTAACCTGAGCCGCCCGGCCGTGGAGGACATCATGCGTTACCGGCAGCATGTGGATGCCGCCATGCAGGACTTCCTGCAGGGCCATCTTACGCCGGAGCAGCAGGCGCTGGCTACCCTGGGGCTGCACCATGAAGAGCAGCACCAGGAGCTGCTGTATACGGATATCAAGTATATACTGGGGCATAACCCCCTGTTTCCGGCCTATGACCGGCACAAGGCCCCGGCGCCTGCCGTACGGCAGCAGGGACCCGAGCTGCTGGCCATACCGGAAGGCGTATACGAAATAGGCTACGCCGGCAACGGCTTCTGCTTTGACAACGAACAGCAGCGCCACCGCGTGTACCTGGCGCCCTACAGTATCAGCACCCGGCTGGTGACCAATGGAGAATACCTGGCCTTTATGGAAGCCGGGGGCTACCGCAGCTTTCAATACTGGCATGCCGAGGGCTGGGACTGGGTACGGCAGCAGCAGGTGACCGCTCCCCTGTACTGGCACCTGGTAAACGAGCAGTGGATGTACTATACCTGGCAGGGCCTCCAGCCGGTAGCTGCGGATGCACCGGTTTGCCACGTCAGCTATTATGAAGCAGCCGCCTACGCGGCCTGGAAAGGCATGCGCCTGCCCACGGAGTTTGAATGGGAAGCCGCAGCCCCGCAGCTGCAATGGGGACAGCGCTGGGAGTGGACGGAAAGCGCTTACCTCCCCTATCCGGGCTTTACCAAAGCGCCCGGCGCTATCGGGGAATACAACGGCAAGTTCATGGTGAACCAGAAAGTGCTGCGCGGCGGCTCCGAGGTAACATCGCCGGGCCATAGCCGGATCACTTACCGCAACTTCTTTCATCCGCACCTGCGCTGGCAGTTCACGGGGATCAGGCTGGCGAGATGAGGGTGGATGAGAATGAATGTATGATGCAAGCATGTTTAGATGCAGAATAACTAATTATGAAGACGACTACAGTATCACATCCGTTATCGGCCCAGGGGGGGCCGGAAACGCGGCGCGAAACCTTTTACCGGGACGTGGTGCGGGGCCTTACGGCCACGCCCAAGTACCTGGAGTCCAAGTACTTTTATGACGCGGCCGGCGACCGGCTTTTCCAGCAGATCATGCAAAGCCCGGAATATTACCTGACGGATTGCGAAATGGAGATCATGCAGGAACAGGCGGCACGGATAGCGGCCGCCATTACCGTGCAGCCGGCCCCCTTTGACCTGGTGGAGCTGGGGCCCGGCGATGCCACCAAATCCATACACCTGCTGCGGCGCTTGCAGGAGAGCGGCGCGGATTTCACCTATTACCCGATCGATATTTCCGCCAACGTGATCACGCAGCTGAAGAAAGGGCTGCCGGAAAAATTACCCGGCCTGTCTATGCAGGGCCTGAACGGCGATTATTTTGACATGCTGCAGCAGCTGGCTGCCCGCAGCAGCCGCCCCAAGGTGCTGCTGTTCATGGGGGCCAATATCGGCAACTTTACACCGGCTGCAGCGGCCGGTATCTGCCGGCGGCTGCACAGCTGCCTGCAGCCCGGCGACCTGCTGCTGGCCGGCTTTGACCTGAAAAAACATCCGCGCATCATACTCAACGCCTATAATGACGCCGCCGGCTTTACCCGCGAGTTCAACCTGAACCTGCTGCACCGCATTAACCGGGAGCTGCAGGCCGATTTTGACCTGCTGCAGTTTGAGCACTACCCGGTGTATGATCCCGGCAGCGGGGCCTGTAAAAGTTATCTTATCAGCCGCCGGGAGCAGGATGTGCATATCGGCAAGGAGGTAAGTGTTCATTTCCGGCAATATGAGCCGCTGTACATGGAAATATCCCAGAAATACAGCCTGCCCGAAACCGACCAGCTGGCGCAGGACGCCGGCTTTACGCCACTCACGCACTTCACGGACGGGCGGAAGTGGTTTGCGGATTGTCTCTGGAAAAAATAGCAGCGATGTGGTGATGTGCTGATGTGCAGATGAAAATGCATCAGATGCATTAATTAATTTAATATCCGCCCCGATTCATCTGCACATCTGCATATCTGCACATCAGCACATCACCACGCCTTCATCATCCTTCTCAGCACCACGATCTCCCCGGTATGGTAGCTGGTATGGTCTGCTATCAGCATGGCTTGCCGGAGCAGGTGCTGTCCGGTGCCGTGCGGGAAAGGCGTGTACAGGTCTGCGCCAGGGGCGGTGAGCAATGCCAGGAAAGCCTCCTTATCGCGGCGTATCTGTTCCAGGCTGCGCTTCCAGGCGGCTTCGCCCGGCGGGGCGGTTTCTTTGGGCCAGTAGCCTTCGGGCCAGGGCGGGGAGGCATAGTCCGGGTTCCGGGAAAATTCCAGGATGTCCCACTGCGTAATGCGGATGTGCTCCACCAGCTGCCAGATGCTGTAGGGCATGCCAGGCGGCACCTGTCCCTGTAGTTCGGCGGGCAGCTGTTTTACCGCCTCCTCAAAAGTAACATGGGCATGGCCGCCGGCCAGTAATTCCTTCAGGGCTGTAATAACGGGCTGGTTCATACGATGCGGGTTTGCAGGTGTGCAAATGTGCAGATGAACGCAAAAATCGCTCCATTTGCACATCTGCACATCCGCATACCTGTACATCATCTCGCTCCCGGCGGGCAGTACTGCCGCAGGAATTGCGTATAGAGGCTGGAAAGATGCCGGCGGGTGCCGGCGCCTTCGCTGATGCCGTGGGTACGGTTGGGATAGGCCATGAACTGGAACAGCTTGTTGTGGCGGATCAGCTCATTCAGCAGCATTTCCGCGTTCTGGTAATGCACGTTGTCGTCGCCGGTGCCGTGTATGTACAACAGGTGGCCCTGCAGGTTCCGCGCATAGGTAATGGGCGATCCCTTCACGAAGTCCTCCATGTTCTCCTGCGGCAGCCCCATATAACGTTCCTGGTAAATATTGTCATAGGTGAGCTGGTTGCCTACGGCGGCAATGGCAATACCGGTCTTGTAGATCTGCGGGTACTGGAACAGCAGGTTCAGCGTCATGGAGCCGCCGCCGCTCCAGCCCCATACGGCTACGCGGGAGGTATCCATATAGGGGCGCTGCTGCATCAGCGCGGTGGCTGCCTGGGCCTGGTCGCGGGCGTTCAGCACGCCTACCTTGCGGTAGATGCTTTTGCGCCATTCCCGTCCCTTGGGCAGCGGGGTGCCGCGGTTGTCCATGGACACATAGATGTACCCGTCTGCCGCCATATCGCCCTGGTACAGGGCATTGCGGCCCGCGCCGTACTGGTCCCTGGCGGTAGCGCCGGCAGGCTCCCCGTATACGTAGAACACTACGGGGTACTTCCTGGTAGAGTCAAAGTTGTCGGGCTTCTTCATCCAGCCGTCCATCTGTACCCCGTCGGCCGTGGTTACGGTAAAGAATTCCAGCTGTTTGTCCATTCCTGCCTTCTCTTTAATCTCCGCAGCGAGGTTGCCGCTGTTGCTCCTGTGATCGGGCAGCTGCACGATCTCTGTAGTGGGATAAAAGTAGTGGTTGGAAAAACGGTGGATGGCATAGGAAGCATCGGGCGATATTTCGTATTCATGCGTGCCCGGCTGGTCTGCAGGGGTGATGCGCTGCGGCTTGCCCCTGCCGTCCAGGGAAACCCGGTACAGGTACTGCTGGGTGGCATTGTCCGGGGAGGCCAGGATGTACACGGCACGGTGCGGCTCGTCTATTTTGCTAATGGTGATCACGTCATAGTTGCCCGGGGTGATCAGCGTGGCCTTCCCGTCCTTCATGCTGATGGTGTAGAGGTGGCGCCATCCGTCCATTTCGCTTACCCAGATAAAGGCTTCGCCATTGCGGACCCATTCCCAGCCGGTCACATCGTCGTCATTCCAGCGGGATTTGATGTCTATCCAGGCATCGTCGCTTTCTTCAAACAGGGTCTTTACCTTACCGCTGGCGGCATTGCACAGCATCAGCCGGCTGTGGTTCTGCTTGCGGTTCAGCTGCTGCAGGATCAGCTCGTTCCTGCCCGGCACCCATTCCATGCGGGGAATGTAATGTTGCTGCGGATCGCCGGGCACCTGCATCCAGGTGGTGGCGGCCGTATGAATGTCGACTACGCCTACCCGGCAGGCGGAAGGGCTCTGTCCTGCCTTGGGATATTCCACGGGCACGGTAAACGAGTAGATGGAGTCTGTATAGTCGATCATCAGGAAGTCCCGTATCCGGGTAGCGTCTATCTGCCAGTAGGCAATGTAGCGGCTGTCCGGGCTCCAGCGGAAGCCGTCGCGGCAGCTGAACTCCTCTTCATAGGCCCAGTCAAAAGTACCGTTGATCAGGCGGCGGCTGCCATCCCGGGTAAGCTGCTTTACCGCGCCGGTGGCCAGGTCTTCCACGTACAGGTTATGCCTGCTCACATAGGCGGCTTTACGGCCGTCTGGCGAGAATTTGGCGAACATAAGGGAGGCAGGCGGCAGCTCCCTGCCCAGCTGGCGCAGCTGCCGGGTTTCCAGGTTCAGCACCCAGTAGTCGCCCCGGGTCTCGTAGCGCCATACCCTTTGGGAATTGGTGTATATCAACAGCTGCCGTTCATCTTCGGAGAATGCAAAGTCCTTCACCTCCAGGGGCTGCGTGCTGCCGGCGGGCACCAGCTGTGCAGCGGGAACCTTTACCTGCTGCTGTCCGTCCTTCAATGCAGTGGCTACAATAGCGGCGTTCTCCACGCTGTAGATGGCCTGCCCGTTGCGGCTCCATTTGGTGGTACGCCCCGGCTGCGCCTGCACGGCCAGGCTGTACAGGCAAATACAAATGACTAAAGTGTAACGTAATGGTTGCATCTGATTGGTTGGATTAAAAACGGCAAGATAGTGCATAATATGTTAATGTGCTGATGTGCTGATGAAAATGCAGCGAATGATCTAATGCTGTTACTTGCTCTAATGCATCAGCACATTAGCACATCAGCATATCAGCACATTATCAACGCTTTAGCACTTTCGTGTGAGTGGATAACTTTTTCCTTGTGGAAAACCTGTTTATAGATTTTAATATGAATATTTTTAATACTTTTAAGAAATTATTAAGCATTCTACTATCCTTTGAGAACTTTTTTGTTATGATACAGATCAGCTATTCCTATAAAAACCGGGAATTCCTTCAACTGGAGGATGCCTTCCTCAATCAGCTGGCCCAAACGGGCAAAACACTGTTATACGCTTTGCTGGAGCCCATGCAGGACACCCTGCTGCAGGAGAACGGCAAGATCCGTATCAACCTGGACCAGCAGCCCAAAATAGAGCTGGAGGGCTTTAGCCTGAACGTAAAAGAGCAGATAGAAATGACCTTGCGGGGGGAAGCGTAACAGACGGGCGGATGTGGAGCATATCATCCCTATCAGGACATTAAATCTAAACTTTTCTCATTTCCCGTTGTTAACCTTATAGAACAACCTGTAAACAAACAGCTGTTAACTCTTTTGGCAAGGGCGGCCTATAGGCGGCCAGCGCGGCGGCGGCCGGTTCGGGTCACGTATAAAGCATCATCACTAATATACATATCGCATCATTCCACAAAGCTTGTTGCAGTAATGAACAGGCGGAAGGCCCTGTTTGCCTTATTACCTGATATTTTTTCTATAACGTGGATGAGCGGCGCTGGTTGTCCAGCCGGCGCATTACAAGCAAATAGACGGAACAGTTACCGTAACAGCCGTCCCGGTCGCGGGATGGCTGCCTTTGCTGGTTATTTCCGCAATATAAAGAAGGTCTGTGATATCTGCACATAAGGCGTTTCGTTGTAGGAAAAGTCCAGGCTGTTATAGTGCAGGACGCTGTCTGTAACGGTGGTGGCCTCGCACAGCAGCGAGTCCAGCCGGAAATGCGTGGGTGTTATCTCCTCGAAGCCCAGGGTGTCCGTACGCTGGTTAAGGGCGGTGAATGACAGCGCCACGCCGTGCTGTGTAAAATCAATATAATCAGCGCCGCTGTAATGGATGGTATCCAGGCTGTTATAGGTGGTATCTCCCTGGACGACCGTATACTGCCTGGCAATGGCGGCCTGGAAAAACCATTTGCCATAAAATGACCGGTGAGGTGTAGTATTATCCTCCTTCTTGCAGGCCCATAACAGCCCGCATATCATTATCACCAATACTTTCCGCATAGGCAGGTGGTTGAATAGCGACGAAAATAAGAAAAATGGTTTATAATGTGCTGATATGCTGATGTACTAATGTACTGCAGCGAGTAACAGCATTAGCTATTCGCGGCACTTTCATCAGCATATCAACACATCTCTCACTTCTTCCCCAGCTTTATCTTCACTTTCCCGTCCCGGTTATCATCAGTGGCGTGCAGGTGCAGTACAATGCCCCTGCCCTTTTTACGCGGCTCCTTCCGGGGGTTGCGGAGCGGCACGTTCATGTAGATATCGGTGCCGGTGGGCATGCCGTACACGCCGTTCAGGTCCATGTCAAGGGCGCTGGAGGATATCTGCATGGGCGGGATAATGATCTTGTTGCCCCTGAGCTGCAGGGTGTTCCGGAGGTTGTCAAAAGTAATATAGGAAAGGTTGCGCTTGCGGAAAAAGAAGGTGCCGATGTCTTCCAGGGGGGCAAAATGCACCAGGGCGCCCTGTTTCAGCTCAAAGCGGAGGGTGCCGTACAGGGAGCCGGGCGCCAGCTGCCCGTTGTCGCGCAGGTTGCCGGTAATATCTGCCCGGGCAGAGAGCAGGCCTTCCAGGTTACGGGAGGTGAGGGTTTCCAGGCCAAAATTCTCGAAGGCATAGAACAGGCGGTCTACCTGCACGTTGCTGATATCGGCGCTCAGGCGGAAGCGGTTGTTACTGCCGCCGGGGCGCACCACGCCATTGAGCTGGAGCGTGCCCCCGGCATGCGACAGCGATATACGACGGAGCCGTATATCCGTTTGCGTGAGGCCCAGGTCGGCCTGTACGCGGCGGGCGCTGAAGCGGCGGTAGCTGAGCCGGTCCAGCTGTATCTGCATGTTCACATTGCAGGCATCCAGCACCACTTCCAGCTGGCGGGCCAGGCGGCGGGCCCGCCGGGAGGCGGCTGCTGATCTGTGCTGTGCCTGCCCGGGCCTGCGCGGCGACAGAAAGGAACGGAACTCGTCCAGGTCTATTTCCGGGCTGCGGATGTCCCAGTCCAGCAGCACCTTTTCCGGGGCCTTGTAGAACAGGCGCAGGATGTTGCGCATGCTGCCCTCCATCTGGAGGGTGCTTTTGGCGCTTTGCAGGCGCACGTTCCGGAAAAAGAGGTCCTGCCCGCTCAGCTCCAGGGTGGCGTTGCAGTTATGCAGCTGCAGGTTGCGGGGCAGGTAGGCCAGCGCGCCGTTCTGCACCTGTACGGCGCCTTCCAGGTAAGGCGGCAGGGTATCGCCGGCCTGCAGGCTGCCTTTGTACAGCAGGCTGGCGCTGGCGCGGCCTGCGGTGAACCGGAAAGTGCCGCCCGCCAGCGTGTTCAGTTGCTGCAACGGAAATTCGGAGCGGAAGCGCCCCATCAGCACCGGGTGTTTCAGGTTCAGCACCTGTATGGTGTCTGCGTGCAAAGGCAGCCCGTTCCATTCGGTTTTCAGCCCGTACAGGCGCACGGCGGAATTTTCATCGTTGTGCCCCTGCCCGGGATACAGCTCATTATCAAAATCTCCCTTAAAACTGCAATTGGTCCATTCCCCCACCCTGGTAACCAGCGTATTGCCGGCAGTGGCCCAGCTTATGCGCACATGCGGCGTATCACGGTAACGGATATACCCGTTTAACTGCGCTGCCAGATCCAGGGGCTGCTGCAGGTCAACGCTGTCCAGCTTGCGCGATATATTGGGCGACAGCATGGCCGTTGCGCTTCTGAAGGGGATGCGGGCAGCGGCGATCTGTATGTCAAAGGACGCGGGCTTTTGCGCGAAGGAAAAAGTAGCTGCCATCATCAGGGGCTGCCCGTCTATTTCCACCCGTTGCGCTGGCATTGATAATATTTGCTGCCGCCTGTTGAAATTTAACTGCAGGGAGGCTTCCAGCTGCTTATTATGCAGGTAGCTGCCCTTGCCGGTATTGAAAGCAAAATCATGGATATGCAGGCGGGTGCGCACGGCTATCTGCAGGGCCGTATCGGAAGCGTTCATGCTGCCGCCCAGCGACTGCACCTGTATGCGGAACAGCTTCTGCTTCTGCCGGTGCTCCAGCACAAACAGAATATTGCGCAGCTGCAGGCGGGCAATGTCCGCATCCTTGCGGGAGGAAGCCGTTTCCGGGCGCCGCCCGCCGGAAGCAAAGGCGCTTGTATTCGTATAACCTTCCTTGTTAGTGTATAAATAAATAGTGCCATCCTGCAGTGCTATCTCCCTGATATCCAGGTGGCGGCGCAGCAGGGAGAAAGTATTCACTTTAACGTATATACGCTGTACATCCAGCAGGGAGTGGCGGTGTTGCTGCCAGCGGCTGTCCCGCAGCAGCACATCGTCCAGCTCCATGGATACGTGCGGAAAGCTGCGCAGCAGGGAAGGCTTTACCTCCCGGATAGTAAGGCTGCCGTGGAGGTGGCGGCTCAGCCGCTCCGTGAGCTGTTCCCGGAAAGCGTGCCGGTGCAGGTGGATATATAAAGCCAGCAGCAGCCACAGTAACAATACAAGCGCCAGCAGGCTGCTGCCTGCCAGCAGGGTGATACGCAGCCACCGGGGCCATTGGGGCGGGTTCAGCATGTTGCATTCACGATTAACTGTCTATAAGTTACAAATATTACTCCAAACACGTTGATACCAGCCTGCTACGGCAGCGTTATCCCATATTCGTCTTTAAGTCCCCGTCTACCTCCCGGTTTGCGGCGTAGTAGGCTGCGCCCCACAGGGCGGCTTTGTCATTAATGATCACGTGGATGGGTACTGTTGCCAGCAGCGCTATGAGGCGGTCGCCCTGCAGGTAATGATGGTAGAAATTATTGTCCTCCAGCAGCGGAACGATACGGGGCGGGATACCGCCGCCGAGGAACAACCCGCCGGTGGCTTTCATCTTGAACACCAGGTTGGCGGCTTCCCGGGCCAGGTAGCGAACAAACAGCTCCATTGTTTTGATGCAGATGGATACCTTTTGCTGGATGGCATTGGTGCTGATCACGGCGGCAGGGTCTTTTTCCAGCAGCTCCTGGTCCAGCCAGTCCGGCACATGCATATGCCGCACATCGCGCAGGAAGCGGAAGGTATCATAAATACCGGGGCCGGATACGAGGCGCTCCCAGCTCACGATCTGGTATTTTTCCTGCAGGTACTGCAGCAGGTCCATGTCCAGCTCATTACGGGGCGCAAAGTCGCAATGGCCGCCTTCCGTGGCAAAGGGCGCATACAGGGCGCCATCCCAGTACATGCCGGCCTCCCCCAGCCCGGTGCCTGGCGCAATAATGGCCATGTTGCCGCCTGTTTCGGGGGCGCCCCGGTGCAGGGAGAGCAGGCTGTCTTCCCCCATGGTGGCCAGCCCGTAGGCTGTGGCCTCCAGGTCGTTGATCAGCACAGTTTCCTCCACCCCGGTAGCTGCCTGTATATCCGTTACCGTAAGCTCCCTTGACAGGTTGGTTAGCTCTACCCGGCCTTTTATCACGGGGCCGGCTACGCCAATACATATACGCTGCGGCGGGTGGGCCGGCTGCTGCGCAATAAAGTCCTGTATGATGGTTGTAAAGGAAGTGTAATCGCGGGAGCGGTAGATATGCTCATGTATCACCTCCATGCTGCCGTCCTTAGCTTCAAAAAGGGCCAGGCGGGTTTTGGTACCGCCCAGGTCGCCGGCCAGCACATACAGGGGCGCTGCGCCGGATGCCCGGTTCATCCGTGTAAAGCGGGGCAGGAATTGCGGTTCATTGATCTGTTGCATGGGTTAAAAATACGGAGAAACGCTGAATGCATATGCATAAGGCCCGGTGCTTCCGCGTTTTGCGTTTGGGATTTAGCCTTTTTTGGAATAACTTTTGCCCCGATTGTGAACAATTTCAACAGACAGGCGTAAATTATATTACTCACTTGTATGGAAAGACATACGTACCAGACCGGATTGATTGGCAACTGCGCCTTCCTGGCGCATATACACCGCAACACGAACGTAGAATGGCTTTGCTGGCCGCGCATGGACAGCACCTTTATTTTCGGGGGACTACTTGACAAGGAAAAGGGCGGGCAATTCTCCATCCTGCCCGAAGGGGAATATACCTCCCGCCAGTATTACCTGGAAAATACCAACGTGCTCTGCACGGAGATCACCTGCGAGAACGGCAAATACCGGGTGATAGACTTTGCACCGCGCTTCTACCAGTACGAACGATATTTCAAGCCCCTGATGCTGATACGGAAAATAGAGCCGCTGGAGGGCTCTCCCCGCATACGGGTGCAATGCCGCCCGGTAGGCGAGTACGGGGCCAACAAGCTGCATCCCCAGCCGGGCAGCAATCACGTGGAGTTCCTGGGCGCCGGCGAAAGGCTGCGCCTCACCACCAGCATCCCGGTGAATTATGTGCTGGACGAACAGTATTTTGTGCTGAACGATGCCCGGTACCTGCTGCTCTCCTACGGCAGCCCGCTGGAAGCGCCGCTGATCAGCACCGCCGAGAATTTCCTGCGGGAAACCATCAGCTACTGGCGTATCTGGATCAAGCATTCCAACATCGCCAATTTTTACCAGCCCTACGTAATACGCTCCGCCCTTGCCTTGAAGATACACCAGTATGAAGATACCGGCGCCATTATAGCTGCCAGCACCACCAGCCTGCCGGAATCGCCGGGCAGCGGTCGTAACTGGGACTACCGCTACTGCTGGCTGCGCGATACCTATTACGTGATCACGGCGCTGAACCATATCGGGCATTTCGAGGAAATGGAACGGTATTTCAATTACGTGACCGATATCTCCTTTTCCGGCGATAACCGCTACCAGCCCCTGTATGGCATTACCGGGCAAAAGAACCTGACAGAGCAGATACTGCCCCACCTGGACGGCTACATGGGCAACCAGCCGGTACGCATCGGCAACCAGGCCTACGAGCATATACAGAATGATATTTACGGCCAGGTGCTGATATCCATGCTGCCGCTGTACTCTGACCACCGTTTCATATTTTCCGAACGCAAGGACTCCGCCTGGTGGATAGAATACCTGCTGGGCAAGATAGAGCGCACCATTGACGAGGAAGATGCCGGTATCTGGGAGTTCCGCAACTTTGCCAACATCCACTGCTATACGAACCTCTTCCAATGGGCAGGGTGCAACGCAGCGGAGAAAATGGCGCGCATGATCGGGCACCAGGCGCTGGCGGAAAAGGCGACCATCCTGAAAGCCAAAGCAACGGCGCATATTGAAAGCTGCTATGATGCGGAAAGGCAGGTATATACCAACGCAGCCGGCAGCCGGCACCTGGATGCCAGCACCCTGCAGCTGATCATGATGTACTACCTGGACCCCGAATCCCCCAAAGCGAAGGCCCACCTGGAGGCGCTGGAGAGGGAGCTGAAAACGCCGCAAGGCCTGTTTTACCGTTATCTGCACGCGGATGATTTCGGCAAGCCGAAAACCACCTTCCTGGTATGCGCATTCTGGTACGTGGAAGCCCTGGCCTGCGTAGGGCGGCTGGACGACGCCATCCGCGAGTTCGAGAACCTGCTGCAGTATTCCAATCACCTCCTGCTGTTCAGCGAAGACGTGGATGAGGAGAACGGCAGCCAGTGGGGCAACTTCCCCCAGGCATACAGCCACGTAGGACTTATGAACGCTGCGTACCGGATTGCGATGAAACTGGACAGACCGATATTTCTTTGATGTGCTGATATGCTGATGTGCTAATGGGAATGCAGCGAACGATCATCCTTATACTCGCTCTAAATCATCAGCATATCAGCACATTAGCACATCAAACCAGTGATTTAAGAAACTGCCTCACTTCCTGGAAATTACGGAGGTAATAGCGGGCGGCAGATACCTGGCTGCCCACTTTTATGGTAATGGCTTCCTGCTGGAGCGCCTTGAAGATATCCTCATCCGTATGGTCGTCGCCGATGGCCATTACAAAATCATAGGCGCGGTCCTGCATCCAGGCCAGCGCTGCCCTGCCCTTGTTGATCTCCACATTCTTCACTTCTATCACCTTATCGCCGGGCAGCACCTGCAGCCCTTTGTCTGTGGTGTAGTAACGCAGGGTATTCATCAGCTCGTTGGCGCGCAGCTCTCCCAGGCCCTGTTCCACCTTCCGGTAGTGCCATGCCAGGGAATAGCTTTTTTCTTCTATGAAAGAGCCGGGGGTACGGTCCGTATAGGTTTCCAGCGTAGGATAGATCTCCTGTTTCCAGGCATCATTGAGGCCTGCCAGCTTCTTCCATTTGGTGCCGTGCTTTTTCTGCCAGGCGCCGTGTTCGGCAATCAGGTCCAGCTTGAGGTGTCCCATCCATTCGGAGAGGGTTTCATGTTTGCGGCCGCTGATCATGACCACTTCATTGGCAGGATCGGAGGTCAGCTCCCGCAGCAGCTCGTACAGCTCCTGGTCCGGGGAGGCCTGATCCACATTTACGTTAAAGCCTACGAGGGTGCCATCATAATCCAGGAATATGGCCCGTTTGCCAACGGCTTTATACTGGCGCTGCACCTGCAGCTGCATGTCGGGGCTGAGGCGGCGGGCCAGCATGGATTGCTGTATCTGCTTCACTTCCTGCAGGCGGTCCATGAACAGCTTTACCCAGTGCGAGATATTGAACTTGGCCACTACCTGCCGCATCTGTTTCATGCGCCGGTATTGCTCGGGCTGGGGCATTACCAGGGCTTCCTCGATGGCCCGGGTGATGGCGCCGATGTTGTTGGGATTTACGATGATGGCGTCTATCAGCTCCCGGGAGGCGCCGGCCATTTCGCTCAGTATCAGCACGCCGTTGTTCTGGTTGCGGCTGGCCACGTACTCCTTGCTCACCAGGTTCATACCGTCGCGCATGGGTGTTACCAGCCCTACATCCGCAAAGTTGTACAGGGCGGATAATGTTTCTATGGGGAAAGAGCGGTAGAAATAATGTATCGGGTGCCAGGTATTGGTACGGAAGCGGGCATTGATGCCGCCTACCAGCTTGTCGATCTCGTCGCGCAGGTCGCGGTACTGCTGCACGTTATCGCGGCTGGGCACTATGATCATGTACAGGGCCACCTTCTCCATGTACTCGGGGTACAGCTGCAGGAACAGCTCAAAGGCCTGCAGGCGCTGCAATATGCCTTTGCTGTAATCCAGCCGGTCTATGGAAAGGATCATCCGCATGCCATGGAAGGTCTCTTTCAGCTCCCGCAGCTGCTCCTTCACCTCCTTCTCCTTGCTGAGGGAAGCATACTTATCATAGTCGATGCCCATGGGGAAGGTTTCTGCTACCACGGCGCGGTCGTTCACCATCATTACGTTGGCGGAAGCGTTGATAGGCAGGATGCGGGTTACGGCATTGATAAAGTGACGGCTGTCGTCAAAGGTGTGGAAGCCCAGCAGGTCCGCTCCGAGCATGCCTTCCAGCAGCTCTGCCCGCCAGGGTATGAGGCGGAACAGCTCAAAGGAAGGGAATGGTATATGCAGGAAAAACCCGATGGAAATATCGGGTATCACGGCGCGTATCATGCCCGGCAGCAGCAGCAGCTGGTAATCGTGTATCCATATTATATCATCCGGCTCCGCTACGGAAAGTACAATGTCCCGGAACTTTTCGGTTACCTTGTAGTAGGAGTCCCAGTAGGGCTGTTCATATCTGGCATATACCGCCATGTAGTGAAATACCGGCCATAATGTTTCGTTGGAAAAGCCTTCGTAATAGTTGTTGATCTCCTCCTGGCTCAGGTATACCGGCAGCAGGTTCATTTCGGCCAGCTGCTGCTGAATGCGCTGCTGGTCCTTTTCTTCCGTTACTTCCATGCCTGGCCAGCCTATCCAAACGTTTTGACCGTCCCTGTAGATAGAGCCCAGCCCTGTAGCCAAACCGCCTTCACTGGGTGACATCACATATTCTCCTTCATTCTCTGTGATCCTTACGGGCAGTCTGTTCGATACAATAATGGTCTTACTCATAGTGCGGTTTATATCGTTTATTCAAAATCTTTCTCTCTTGTGTAAAGCCTCTCTGTTCCTGCAGGGAACGCCTGCCAGCAACTATCTGCATTAAACGCAAAGGTTCAAAATCGTCCAAACCGGCTGCTACGGAGGCGCGTTATGGGTCCATGCGGATACTGGACAGCAACATTAAAACTACTAAAGCAGCGTGCAGCGGGCTGCAAATTACTGATATTTTTTAATATAGGGGTCCCCGTTAGGAAGCAGGTACAACCGTGCCTCCTGCTCCCCCAATTTACGGATTATTGCATAACTTCATAAGCGCTAAAGACTTTTGCAATATGGAAAAAAGGAAATTGGGCAGCTCCACGCTTCGTGCAGCTCCCTGGGCCTTTGGTGGCAACGTGTTCGGCTGGACAGCAGATGAGCAGGCTTCCTTCAGGCTCCTGGACGCTTTTACAGATGCAGGCTTTAACCTCATTGATACGGCAGATGTATATTCAAAATGGGTAAGCGGCCACCGGGGTGGCGAATCGGAGACCATTATCGGCAAATGGCTGAAACAGAGCGGTAAAAGAAACCAGGTGCTGATAGCCACCAAGGTGGGGGGCGAAATGGGCCCCCAGCAAAAGGGCCTGACCCGCGCGCATATTATCCGCTCCGTGGAAGACTCCCTGCGACGCCTGCAAACTGATCATATAGACCTGTACCAGACGCATTATGACGACGAGGGCACGCCCGTGGAAGAGACACTGGCCGTTTATGCAGAGCTGATCCGGGCCGGCAAGGTGAGGATCATCGGCGCGTCCAACGTCAGCCCGGAGCGGCTGAAGCTGTCCCTGCACAGCAGCGAACAGTACGGGTACCCGCGCTACGAGACCCTGCAGCCTGAATATAACCTGTACGACCGGGAAAAGTATGAGCGGCACTATGCGCCCATCTGCAAGGAGCATGGCCTGAGCGTGCTGCCCTACTATGCCCTGGCCAGCGGGTTCCTGACCGGCAAGTACCGCTCCCCGGCAGACATCGCCAAGAGCCCGCGCGGACGAAAGGCGGTGGGCTACCTGAATGAGCGGGGCATGCGTATCCAGTCTGCGCTGGACCAGGTGGCTGCCCGCTACCACACCCGCCCTGCCAGCGTATCCATTGCCTGGCTGGCGCAAAGACCCGGCATTGCCGCGCCTATTGCCAGCGCCACGAGCGTGGAACAGCTGCAGGACCTGGTGAAAGCTGCTGCCTTACAGCTGGACAGGGAGGCGGTGGAGCTGCTGGATGAGGCAAGCAGGTGGTGATCACATTCTTATGATCGTTTTTCCCCTGCCCCTGCCCTGCCTGCTTTTTGCAATGGCGGCAGGCGCTTCTTCGGGCGTAATGACCTGCTCTACCGGTACCTGCAAACGGCCCTTGTCTATCAGCTGCGTCAAGCGCTCCATGGTGGCCGGGCTGCCCTGGGTCTCAAAATTACCGCCCCTGATGCGGCGGGCATTCAGCGCGCCCTCATCCGCCACAAAAGCAGTGGTGAGCGCTGCGCCGCCATCCTTTACCAGCGCGGTTGCTGCATTGAAGCCCGCTTTGCTGCTGATGAGGTCCAGCAGGCCATCTATGCCACCGGGATACGCCTCCTTTACCTGTTCGGCCACCGGCGCTTTTATATAATTCACAATATCTGCAGCGCCCAGCTCCCGCATGCGCGCTCCTGCTTCATCGCTGCTGACAGTGGCAATGACGTGCAGCCCCTGCTGCGCGGCCAGCTGGGTGGCAAAGGAGCCTACGCCGCCGGTAGCGCCTATGATGAGCAGGGTTTGCCCTTTTTGCAGGGCCAGCATATCGAGCGCCTGCAGGGCCGTCATACCGGCAGTGGGCACTGCGGCGGCCGTTTCCAGCGGAATGGACAAGGGCGCCTGTGCAATGGCAGCCTTTTCGGGTACTATGGCATACTCCGCGTAGGACCCCTCCCCGATAGGGCTGTGGATGAACTGCCCATAGATCCTGTCGCCTACGGCAAAGCGGGCCACACCGGCGCCCAGGGCTTCCACTATGCCGGCGCCATCCACGCCCATGACCAGGGGAAAATGATGGGGCATCTGTCCGTCCAGTATCCCGTCCACCATTTTCCAGTCAAAAGGATTGATACCGGCAGCGGATACACGCACCAGCACCGTTCCGGGGCGTACTTCCGGCCGGGGCAGGTCCATTACTTCGGGAACAGCGTAAAATCTTGAAACAGCAACAGCTTTCATTCGTCAATATTTTTTTTGTCAACGGTCTTATGGAACCTGCATGTACATGCGCGGTTCCATTGTTTAATGTTTTCGTTAGCGTGGTTTGTAAAGTATTATTTTGTGCTGAATAAAGATAACTACTTTTCAGCAGCCCTTATCTTTGCAAGGATCAATCGAGTATATCATGCAGCCATTGAACATTGCCACTGCCCAGTTTGAGCACAGCAGCGGGGATAAAGCCCGTAATCTTGCAGTGATACGCCAGCTATCCACGGAGGCCGCCCGGGCCGGAGCGGATGTGATCGCATTCCATGAATGTTCCATCACCGGTTATACCTTTGCCCGGCATCTTTCCCGGGAGCAGATGCTGGAACTGGCAGAATACCTACCGGAAGGCCCCAGCATACAGGAGCTGGCCAGGATTGCCGCTGCCGCCAATATCACCGTGCTGGCCGGCCTGTTTGAAAAAGACCGGGACGGTCATCTGTACAAGGCCTATGTGTGCGTGAATAAGGACGGCCTGGTAGCCAGGTACCGGAAGCTGCATCCTTTCATCAACCCGCACCTTACGCCTGGTAACGGATACGTGGTGTTTGACCTGCACGGCTGGAAATGCGGTATCCTGATCTGCTACGACAACAACATTATCGAAAATGTACGGGCCACTGCCCTGCTGGGCGCGGACATCATCTTCATGCCGCATGTTACCATGTGCACGCCTTCCACCCGGCCCGGCGCCGGGTTTGTAGACCCGCAGCTATGGGAGCGCCGGCATACCGACCCCACCTCCCTGCGCCTGGAGTTTGACGGCATGAAGGGCCGGGCCTGGCTCATGAAATGGCTGCCGGCAAGGGCTTATGACAACGGGATCTATGTAGTGTTCTCCAACCCTATTGGCATGGACGACGACCAGTTGAAGAACGGCTGCTCCATGATACTGGACCCCTTTGGGGATATACTGGCGGAATGCCGCAAACTGGACAACGATATTGCCATTGCCACCTGTACGCCTGAAAAGCTGCAGCAGGCCGGCGGATACCGCTACCGCAAGGCCCGCCGGCCGGAGCTGTATGCGGATATTATCGGGCAGGCGCATGAGGCGGAGCAAAAGGTGGTATGGATGACAAAATAGGCGCCTTCACCGGGAAAAACCGGGAACAGCTAAGGTGCCACCCGCTTGGGCACTGCCAGCCGCTGCGCTTTGTAAATGCCGCTGTTGCCGCTGAAATAGTAGGCCGTAAAGCAGGCTACGGCAAAATACAGTACATGCGAGGTGCCAAACAGCTCCACCCCCATTAAAGTGCAGGCAATAGGCGTATTGGTGGCCCCGGCAAATACGGCTATGAAGCCCAGGCCGGCAAACAGGTCTACCGGGGCGCCCAGCAGCACGGCCAGCGTATTGCCCAGGGTAGCGCCCATGAAGAACAGCGGCGTTACCTCCCCTCCTTTAAAGCCCATGGCCAGGGTAATAGCGGTAAACAGCAGCTTCCAGAGCCAGCTCCAGGTGTGAGCGCCGCCGGCATGAAAGGCATTCACAATGCTTACCCCGCCGGGGTTTTTGCTATATACGCCCAGCCCCAGGTAATCGCCTGTGCCCAGCACCCAACTGAGGGCAATGATCACCACGCCGCCTGCTACCGGTATCAGCCAGGCCGGGCGGATAAAACGCTGTGCATAATGTTTGACCAGGTGCATGCTGCCGGCAAAGAGATAGCTGGCCATGCCAAAGGCTACGCCGGCCAGCACCACTTTGGCCAGCAGCCAGAGGTCCATTTGCAGGAAGGGTATAAAGGGCGTGGCCTTGCCGTCTGTAAAATGAATGGAATAGTGCGTATGGTGGATACCCCATGCAGCACAGACAGTGTCTGCAAACACGGCTGCAATGAGGCAGGGCACCAGGGCATCGTAGCGGATGGTGCCAATGGCCAGCACCTCCAGCGCAAACACAGCCCCGGCCAGCGGGGTGCCGAATACTGCGCCAAAGCCGGCAGCAATACCGGTCATCAGCAAAATGCGGAGGTCCTTTTCCGTTAGCTTTATCCAGCGGCCCAGCATATGGGCCATGCTGCCGCCTATCTGCACGGCGGTACCTTCCCGGCCGGCAGAGCCGCCAAACAGGTGGGTGATAACGGTGGTGAGCAATACAAGAGGCGCCATACGGGCCGGCACACCGCCGCCTGGCTGGTGGATCTCGTTCATGATCAGGTTATTGCCTGCTTCGGCATTACGGCCCAGCTTTTTGTACAGCCAGTAAATGCCGGCGCCGGCCAGCGGCAGCAGCCACAGCAGCCATTCATGCTGCCAGCGCAGCCAGGTGGCCCGGTCCAGCAGCCAGAGGAACAGCGCTACCAGCGTGCCCACGATCAGCGACAAGGGAATAGCCAGTATGGTCCAGCGAATTAAGTGATAAGCGATAGCGAATTGCTCGAAGGAGTCTTCTATTTTTTTCAGCATAGTCCTACAAATAAGTTACTGCCAGGCCTTCAGGTCCTGAAAAACCCGGAGGTCCTATTATCTGCAGGCGCCATCAGTCCCCGCAGCGGGAGGACGGTTCTTGTGCAGGAAGACACCATTTCCTGTTGAAGTGGCAAAAATAATAAGGAAATCCCGTATCCGGAAAAGGCATCTCTTCGAAATAATGATGAACTGCAATAAAAATACGGTTTTGGGGATATCCCCAACCCTTTTGATACTGCGGAAGCAACCCGGATGATGCTGGTGGAAGGTCCGTGATAAAAGGCCAGGTTGATTATGTGCCCAAAGGTTCGGGATGGCCTACCCTTTCCCGCGCCGGCGCCGGGCATCGTCCCTGTCCTTCTGGTCGTATTCATCCTCATCATATCCTTCCAGGGTATTGTTACGGTCGTCGTTAAATTCGGGCTTGGGGGCTTTTTTACTGACAGGGGCGGCCGCATTCCTGCGTTTTGCGTTCTTGATAGCGCGCTTTTGCTGCGTTGTTTTTTTAAGTGCCATGAGCGGGTTGTTTTTATACTACCGTTATAACCGCAAAAACGCTGCCGTTATACCGTTTTCGCTGAGGCCGCCGGGCGCTCCCCTATTGCATCTGATGTAAAATCAGCGTGTTGTAAATGGTGTTCTGCATGCATATGAAGGGGTAAAAATTAACGTGGAAAATTCGCATTTAATTGCGTAAATTAAAATGCCGTATATGGTTGCGATATCCCTGGTTACCAGCAGTCTGTCGCTTTCAGCCACGTTATTAAAACGTTGAATAATGCTCCAAAACGAACCGCTTGCTATTGCGCTTTTCACCTGCCTGCTCCTTTCAGGCGCAAGCCTGTTTGTTGTGTTCCGCTGTCTTGCCTGTTACCCCGGCAAAAGGAAGGCCCGCCGGCCGCGCCGCCGCATGCTCATGAAACGGACGGACGCCCCCCGTCTCACCCTAACGGTAAAGAATACCCGCAGCAACGCATGCTCCCCTGCAGACGCGCACCTGAAAGCTGCGCTCCAGCACACCATAGAGGAAGCCTTTTCCAGCAATTGAGGGGGTGAAAGGTGAATAGTGAAAGGTGAAGGGATGCGGGTAGGCGTTTCACCCTTCACCTTTCACCGGAAATCTATCCAGGCTATGTAGGCCTTTTTCTCTGCTGCCGTTCGTTTGATCAGGATGGTAACATAGCTGCTGCCTGTGGAGGTGCGGTCCGATGCGCCCAGCATGCAATAAAAAGCTTTATCTGTTTCCGGCTTGCCAAACAGGAACAGGCGTTCGCCCTGCCCTTTTTCATAACGGTAGCAGATGGTATTGGCTTCCTGGAGATAGCGCAGGGGCTTCTTTTCCTCGAAGGTGCCGCCCCTGTCCAGGTGCTGCAGGTAATCGTTGAACAGGGTATAATCCCCGTGGCCGGTATGAATGTGGTCAAATGACAGGTACGGGGTGGTGTTCAGGGCGGGCACGCGGTTGCGGAACACCCAGGCGCCCCGGTTCTTCCGCTGCAGGTACAGCGGCTTGAAGGCACCGTTGGCCACCTGCATTTTCGGGATCACATAGCCGCTGTCTGCCTCGCCGGCATCATTGATGCGGCAGATGCGCACGTTGTCCAGGTTGGTGTGCAGCATGTTGTACACGTTCTTGCCCTGGGTAAACTCGTGCATCTGCTCCAGCTGCAGTAACGTAGTGCCGTCTGCCTCAATGGTGACCAGCTGCGGCTGCGCATCCTCTATGAGCGGCACTATGTCCAGCGGCCGCTGCAGCAGGAGGCTGCAGGTAGCGGGGTCCAGGTAGTTCATAAAGAGGCGGCGTACCGGCTCCTTCGAGGTGGCTTCTGTGGCTGCGCTCAGCAGCAGTTGCAGGCGACCGGTACGCGGCGCGTACTGCAGGCTGGCATAAATGCCGCCAAAGTTGGCCGTATAGTCCAGGGGCCGGTGCTGGAAGGTATCCTGCCCCGGGCGCAGGGCAGACAGGAATACGGTGGACTGCGGCTGATCGTCCCGGCTGCGCTTTGTATGAAAGCCTGCTGTGCAAAGGTATACGGCCTGGCCGCCGCGTACCGCCATATCCAGGTAGCTGAAATAGGTATAGGCATTACCCGGCAGGGCATAAAACGCCTGGTTGAGCAGTTGGTGGTCCGGAGAGAAATGCATGACCTGTATCCTTTCTGCCGGGTTCTCTTTCCGCTGCAGTTCCCCGCCTGCAAAGGAAGCTACGGCATAGTACCCGCTGTGCGGGTCCTTGCATACATAAAAATCATGGGAGGCCAGGTTATCCAGCGCATAAGCATCCCGGTGGAGCACAGTGGGCAGCTCCCCCAGCTTTTCCTCCTGCACCAGGCGGCCGGTGCTACCATCTATCACTATACGAAACAGGTGAGGCCGGTATCTGACCAGCTGCTGCAGGAATACCACTACCTGCCCGTTGATGGCGTATACGCCGTCTATTTCCGTATCGTTGAGGTTGCGCGTATCCCATTGCCGGCCGGCAATTTTCTCCGTGGCGGCCAGCTCCCGCTGCGCATTGTATATGGCCACCTGTATGCCGTTGTTCCTGTCAAAATGCAGGTAGCAGGTATTGCCGTTGGGCAGCAATACCAGCTTGTCCCACCCGTCGGCCGCCGGCTCTGCAAAAGCAGCGCTCAGCGTTACCTGCGGCAGCGGCGTTTGTGTTTGTGCAAGCAAGGTGGCCTGGCTGCATAAAAAGTAACCTAGAAACCAGTAAATGGATCGCTTCATCATGCGCCTAATAAATTAAGAATTTCAAATATATAGATAATTTATATTTATCAGGATACTGGATACAAGCCGCATAAAAAATTCATGCATAAACGTGATAAATAATTATTAACTTCAAAGAGGATTGAATGTGCAAACATCCGTATATTAGTCAGGGGGCCTATACTCAATTGAGCACTATCTGTAAGAGGAATTATCAACCACCATCCCGGCATTAGCTCCAATAGTCCTTTAAACAAACGTATAACTCCCTAATCTGTGACGGGCTTAACGCCCAATGCCAAACGCCAGTTGCTGAATGCAGGAAGCTCAGCGTCCGGCTCAACACCAAAATCAAAATCGTTTATGATCTTCGCGGGCAACTATTGTCGTTTCCACGGAGTGGTAACATGGTTCCGTTGTATGATCCTGTCATGGGGTCTGCCATTTCTCCTGATAGCCCTCGCCCCTGCGCCTTCCCTTGCTGCCGCCCCTTTCCAGGATACACGGCCGCCAGCCAGGGCCAGCGGCACGGTTACGGACGCTGCGGGGGGCCTGCCGCTGCCCGGCGTTACTGTAGAGAACCTGGTAACGCACCGGGGCGTGCTGACTGACGTGAACGGCGCCTTCAGCCTGGATGCACGTCCGGGTGACAGCCTGCGCTTTTCCTATGTAGGCAAGGCGTCGGCGGTGCGGGTGTTCAGCGGGCAACGTATAACCGTGGCGTTAGACGCGCTGGAAGGCGTGCTGTCCGAAGTGGTGGTTACCGGCTACCAGAACGTGGAGAAAAGGAAATTTGCCGGGGCAGCCGCCTCACTGAAGGCAGACGATATCAGACTGAACGGCGTGGCGGACATCAGCCGCATGCTGGAAGGGCGCGCCGCCGGCGTATCTGTACAGAACGTGTCCGGCACCTTTGGCGCAGCACCCAGGGTGCGCATCCGCGGGGCTACCTCCATTAACGGCGACAACAAGCCCCTGTGGGTGGTGGACGGCGTGGTGCTGGAGGACATTATCAATATCTCCAATGAGCAGCTGTCCAGCGGCGACCCTGCTACCCTGCTGGGCTCTGCGGTGGCCGGCCTTAATGCCAACGACATCGAAAGCTTCGATATCCTGAAAGATGCGGCGGCAGCTGCCCTGTATGGCGCCCGCGCCATGAACGGCGTGATCGTGATCACCACCAAAAAAGGCCGGGTAGGCAAGCCCCAGGTGACCTACACCGGCAATTTCAGCACCCAGCTGAAACCTTCCTACCGCCATTACAACATTATGAATTCCGGCGAGCAGATGTCCGTGCTGGCCGAGCTGGAACGCAAAGGCATCCTGAACACCAATATCCTGGACAAAGCGGATTACGGGGTGTACGGCAAAATGTACGACCTGATGAACGCGGATGCCAGCGGCAACTTTCCCCTGCCCAATACACAGGAGGCCCGCGCAGCATTCCTGAAACGGTACGTCCGTGCCAATACAGACTGGTTCGGCCTGCTGTTCCGGCACAATTTCATGCAGGAACATTCCCTGGCTATCTCCTTTGGCACGGAGCGCTCGCAATCCTATTTTTCCACCAGCTACTACGGGGACAATGGCTGGACCGTAGCGGACCGGGTGCACCGCTATACGCTGAACTTTCGCAACAGCTACCGCTTTTCAGAGCGCCTTTCCGCCGGCTTTTCCACCCTGGCCTCTGTACGGCAGCAGGAAGCGCCCGGCGCGCTGTCGCGCAACGCCAACCCCGTGACCGGGCAGTATGACCGCGACTTTGACATCAATCCTTTCAGCTATGCGCTCAATACCAGCCGCACCTTAACGGCCTATGACGAGGAGGGGCAGCGGGAATACTTCCGCCGCAATTTTGCGCCTTTCAACATCCTGCACGAGCTGGAGAACAACTATATGAACATTAACGTAACAGACCTGCGCCTGCAGGGCGACCTCTCCTACCAGCTTGCCAAAGGGCTGCGCTACGAGTTCGTAGGGGCGTTACGGTATGTAAAATCCACGCGCGAGCACCAGATCACAGAGAACGCCAACATGGCGGAAGCCTACCGCGCTGCCGGCAATTCCACCATCCGGCAGAACAACAGGTTCCTGTACCGCGATCCTGAAGACCCGGAAGCAGAACCGGCAGTGGTGCTGCCCTACGGCGGCTTCTACAACCGCACCGAGGACCTGCTGGTAAGCTATGACGTACGCAACACCCTGCTCTACAGCCGCACCTTTAACAACCTACATGCCCTGAACCTGCTGGGCGGCATGCAGGTAAAGTCCGCAGACCGGCAAAACTTTTCCAATACCGGCTACGGCTACCAGTATGACAATGGCGGCGTGCCCCTGTACGATTACCGCATCCTGAAACAAACCATTGAGACCAATTTTCCCTACTATGGCATGACCAAAGACTATGACCGCTTTGTAGCCTTTTACGGATCTGCTACCTATGCTTTCCGCTCCCGGTACAATTTTACCGGCACCGTACGCTATGACGGCTCCAATCGCCTGGGCCGGTCCACCCGCGCGCGCTGGCTGCCTACCTGGAGCATAGGCGGCTCCTGGAATGCGGACCGCGAGCCTTTTATGCAGCACCTGCGCTGGATAAGCTACCTGACCCTGCGCGCCAGCTACGGGCTTACCGCCAGCCAGGGACCGGCCACCAACTCCACCATTGTGCTCCAGAACATCAATACCAACCGGCCATACCTCACAGAAGTGGAATCCGTGATACAACTGGCCCATCTCGAGAATGCAGACCTTACCTGGGAAAAGTTGTACACGGCCAACGTGGGCGTGGATGCCGCCCTGTTTGACAACCGCCTGAACCTGAGCGTGGACCTGTACCGCCGCAGAAGCTTTGACCTGATCAGCATTATCCGCACCTCCGGCATTGGCGGGGAGCCGGACAAAGCGGCCAACTATGCAGACATGCACTCCTATGGCACGGACCTGCTCATAGGCGGGCGCATGATCCGCAAAAAGACCTGGGGCTGGAGCGCCAACTTCACCTTCGGGTATAACGAGAACGAGATCACCAACGCGAAGAACCGCCCCAATATCTTTTCGCTGGTAGTGGCCGAAGGGGGCAACAAACAGGGCTACCCTGTACGCAGCCTCTTTTCCTTGGCCTTCAAAGGACTGGACCACCAGACCGGCGTGCCCCGCTTTACCGACCAGACCGGGAAAACCTCGCAGGATGTGTACCTGCAGGACCAAAACACCAGCTACCTGATGTATGAAGGGCCGGTAGACCCCATCTTTACCGGCGGCCTTTCCAACACCTTTTACTACAAATCCCTTTCCCTCAACATATTTGTTACCTACCAGGCGGGCAACAAGATCCGCCTGTACCCCGCCTTCAGGAACACATATTCCGACCTCGACGCCATGCCCAAGGAGTTCCGCGACCGCTGGGTAATGCCCGGCGACGAGCAGCGCACCAGCATGCCCTCCATACTGGGCGCATTTGAAGCATCGCAGTTGGGTGGCGCCAACCCCTACAACAATTACAATTACTCCACGGAACGGGTAGCGAAGGGCGATCTCATCCGGCTGAAGACCGTTTCGCTCAGCTGGCAGCTGCCCCCCCGGGTGCTGCAAAAGCTGCGGTTCAGCAGCATCCATATTACCGGGGCTGCCATCAATCCCTGGCTGATCTACGCAGACAAAAAGCTGAAAGGACAGGACCCTGAATTCTATAATGCCGGCGGCGTAGCCCAGCCGGTGCAAAAGCAGTTCACGCTGTCGTTAAAGATGGGAATGTAGGGGGAAAGATGAAAGGTGAAGGGGGAATAACAATAATATTAATAACAGACGGTATGGTAAAGCAAGGTATCATCATTTTATGTGTGTTGTCCGGTATGCTGGCGCTTGCGGGCTGCAGCAAATTCCTGGAGCAGCCGCCGGACAACCGCGCGGAGCTGAACAGCCCCGAGCAGGTATCGCAGCTGCTCGGCACTGCCTACCCGCAGGCCAACTACATGGCCTTCTTTGAATCCATTTCGGACAACGTGGCCGACAAAGGCGCAGGGGACATCACACGTACCAACCGGGACCCCTTCTTTTTCGAGGATGTGCAGGACGACCAGCAGGACTCCCCTGAATATTACTGGTATGCGTGCTATGCCGCCATAGCTGCTGCCAACCAGGCGCTGGAAGTATGCAATAATGCCGCTGACCGGTCTGCCTATGCCGCGCAGCGGGGCGAGGCGCTGCTGGCCCGGGCCTACGCGCATTTCATGCTGGTGAACGTGTTCTCGAAAGTATACGACCCTGCCAGCGCCGGCTCTGATCCCGGTATTCCCTATGTAACGGAGCCGGAGAAAGTGGTGTTCAAACAGTACGACCGCCGCACCGTGCGCTATGTATATGAAATGATAGAAAAGGATATCACCGAAGGCCTGCCGCTGATAGACGACCGGCAGTATACCGTGCCCAAATACCATTTTACCCGGGCGGCCGCCCATGCCTTTGCCGCCCGCTTCTACCTGTTCAAGCAGGAGTATGCCAAGGTGGTGGAGCATGCCAACCTGGTATTTGCTGCCGGCAATATGGCCGGCCTGCTGCGGCCCTGGAACACCACCTACCTAAGCATTACCTACAATGAGCTGTTTGCCCGTTATGCCAGGGCTACGGAACCGGCCAACCTGCTGCTGGTGGAAACTGCCTCCTGGTGGGCGCGGCAGTATTACACCGTTCGCTACGCCATGAACGCAGCCAAGCGCAACGAGATACTGGGCGCCAACGTTACCGGCGGGGAATGGGCCTTCCGCTACCAGCTGTTCACCGCCGGTACAGACAACTACCTGGTGCCAAAGATCAACGAACATTTTGTGCGCAGCTCCATTAATGCCAGTATCGGCGTGGGCTACGTGGTGGTGCCGCTGCTCACGGCAGAGGAGGTACTGTTCAACCGCATAGAGGCCTACGCCTACCTGGGCAATACCCATGCCGCCATTGCAGACCTGAACACCTATGCCGCCACCCGCATTTACCACTACGATGCGAGCCTGCATACCATCACGCCTATACGTATCCGCAGCTTTTACGGCACCAGTAACCTGCAAACCGGTATCCTGGCCACCCTGCTTGCCTTCAAGCGCGCGGAATACGTGCAGGAAGGCATGCGCTGGCTGGACCTGATCCGGTACAGGGCCCCGGTGATGCATGTGACCGCCGACGGGCAGCTGCTGGTGCTGCGGGAGGACGATCCGCGCCGGGTGTTCCAGCTGCCGCAATCCGTTACGGAGTCGGGGCTGGAGCTGAACCCGAGGTAGTGGAGGGTGAAAGGTGAAGGAAAGAAAAGCAAAGGAAATAAAATAAAAAAATACGGGATGAAAATAAAGCTATTCCTGCTGTTACTGCTGACCCTGGCTTGCGAAAAGGACGAGCCGGGCAATGTGGACAACATACCCGGCCTGGGCGGCGATACCTGGGAGCCCGGCCCTATTGATATATGGATACACGACAGCCTGACCGTGCCCTATAACATTTCCGCCAAGTACAAATGGGACCAGGGCGAGCTGGATCTTAACCGCACGCTGACCCCGCCCCGGGAAGAAAAGATCATTCCCGTGCTGAGCGCCATCAAAAAGGTGTGGATCAATAATTACGTGGCTGTGGCGGGGGAACTGTTCATGAAACAGTACAGCCCCAAGTTCTTTGTGCTGGTAGGCAGCGCCAGCTATAACCCCGACGGCACTATTACCCTGGGCACTGCGGAAGGAGGACGCCGTATCCTGCTGTATGTGCTGAACAATTTCCGCGTGAAAGGCATGCCCGGCTATGTGCCGCCGGACTCCTTCAACGTAAAGCAGCTATTCCACACCATTGAACATGAGTTCGGGCATATCCTGCACCAGCAGGTGCTGTACACGCCTGATTTCAAGCGCATATCCACCGGCATGTACACCTCCAACTGGAACAATGTATCCGACGCGCAGGCCAACCAGGACGGCTTTATTTCCGCCTATGCCATGTCCGCCCCGGACGAGGATTTCGTGGAGATGATCTCCATTATGCTGGTGGAAGGCCGCAGCGAGTTCAACAACCTGCTGAACCGCATTACCGGCACCAGTTCCAACGGCACTACGGCAGCACAAGCCAGGGAAAAGCTGCGGCAGAAAGAGGCCATCGTGGTAAGCTATTTCAGGAACGTATGGAACATTGATTTCTACCAGCTGCAAACGCGTACCCGAAACTCCATTAACACGCTGATAAAGTGATGCCAGACCTGCCATGTCTAAAAAATTACCAGATGAAACACGCCTTACTATACACTGTTCTGTTCCTCCTGCTGTTGGTGGGCTGCAGCAAGGAAGACGACCCGGTATTTGACCAGGCGGCGGATGAACGGATCAACGAAACGCTGGCGCAATGCCAGGCCACGCTGGCCGGCGCTGCCCATGGCTGGAACGCCCGCATTGTGACCGGCACCGGCGGCATCTTCCACTTCCACTTCCGGTTCAATAACGCCAACCGCGTGACCATGTACGCCGACATAGACACCACTACGGCCGGCACGGCAAGGGAAAGCAGCTATCGCCTCAAGGCCCTGCAGCAGCCCAGCCTTATCTTTGACACCTACTCCTACCTGCACCTGCTGGCAGACCCGGACGGATCGGTGAACGGTGGCAACGACGGCGAAGGCCTGCGATCCGATTTTGAGTTTGCCATTGACAGCGTGACGGCTGACAGCATCCTGCTTAGCGGCCGGTTCAACGGCACGCAAGTAACCCTGTACCGGTGCTCCGACGCTGATGCTGCGGCCTGGCAGAACGGGAGCTGGCGCAATGCCCTGGCCTTCCAGTACATTGGCTACATCCCGGAGTATTTCAAAAGGCTGACCCTGAGCGTCAGCAGCTACGATATCCGCATCCACCAGCAGCGCCGGACCATTACCTTTATGTGGCTGGATGCCGGCAATCAACTGCGCAGCTTTACCACGCCGTACTATTTCAGCAGCGAGGGCATGGTGCTGGTGCACCCGTTCACCAACGGCAGCCGGACCATTGCCGGCCTTGCCAGCGAAGGCTGGGACGCTGCCAATACCCTGCTACGGGTACGGACCAACGGCGGCACTGCCGGCACTATCAACGGCGCTACCAGCCCTGCCCGCCCGGACCGTGAGGCACCTGCCCGCTGGTGGCAGCTGGCCGCCAGCCAGGGAGGTTACTGGGTATCCTTTAACTGTTTCCGGGTAAACGGCGTGGAGGATGCCTTCCAGGTGCGGGACCTGCCGGCTTTTGCCTTCCTGGTGTTTTGGCCGGCCTTTGGCACGCAGGGCGGCATAACCTACGACCTGCTGGGCTTTGTGTTTGCAGCAGGAACTTCCCTCAGCATCGGGTACGGCGCAGCCTGGCGGCCGCCGGTGTTCACGGCAGACGGACGGGTGCTGTTCCAGCTGTACGGCACACTGGGCACCGTGCCGCCGGATGCTGCCGCAGCGTTCAACAGTACCACTGCGCTGATGGCCGACCCGGAAGGATTTTACCTGGTGCAGACGGGCACGCTCGCTTATGACATGGTGAGCGCCAGGGATGCCCGGTCCTGGATCACCTGGGAATACTGAAACGAATGCGAAAAACATAAGGCAGGAAGCATTCTGCGCTGTATTCATACACATTTTATCACCCAAATTACATTAAACATGAAAAAACGCTTCTGTAACTCCACCCGCATTGCATATGTATTGCTGATGGCCATTGGCATATGGATGGCAGCCTGCTCCAAGGAAGGACCTGCGGGCCCCCAGGGCGAGCCTGGCGCAGACGGACCTGCAGGACCGGCCGGCCCCGCAGGTCCGCAGGGCGATCCCGGGGAGCCCGGTACGGCCAACGTGATCTACTCCGCCTGGCTGGATGTGCCCTTTGCAGCAGATACTTTTACCAATGACAGCGATATGCTGGACACGATCGGCTATTATGCCCAGATAGACGCGCCCGGGCTGGACAATGCCATCCTTACTTCCGGCGACGTAAAAGTATACGTGAACCTGAACACCGCCGCAGAGCCGGTGATCGTACCACTGCCCTATTATGATGTGTACTTCAACATCAATATCAATCCTACTTTCTGGCTGCAGAAAATAGACCTCTATTCCAATGCCAACACAGGCACTTTTACCGAGAATGGCGCCAAATACCAGCAGTACCGCTACCTGCTGATACCCGGCGGTACTGCGGCCAGGATGGCGAAAAAGATCAACTGGAACAACTATGCGGAGGTAAAGGCATTCCTGCAGCTGAAGGACTAAAAAAGGGCAAGGCCGCCTCCATTACCGGAGACGGCCTTCCCGGGTTTCCAGGGGATAGTCGAATTATTTTTTACGCAATGTTATTTCGCGGAGGGTGCTTGTGCCGTCATCCACCTGCACGCGCAGGATATGCCGGCCGGTATTCAGCGTAACCTCGCCGGCTACCTTTTTCCCGTCCATCCACAGGCTTACCTGCGCATTTGCAGGAGCAGGCACCAGCGTAATGGCATAGCGGCCCGCCTGTGCTACCTGCAGGGTATACTGCAGCCATTCCCCACTTTCAAAATGGGTGATGATATAGCCCTCGCCTTCCTTCCGGATATCCGCACCGTCGTTCCGGTAGGTGCGGCCGCGGTTGCCGCCCCGCAGCTTGGGGTTGACTACCCGGTAGTTAGCGCTGTCCAGGTCAAAGTAGGCTACACCGTTAGGCCCGAGGTCATAGTTCACGGCCTGCAGGGTGGTATTGCCGGCGATCCTGTTGGGCAGGTAGGGCCGTGCCGTGGGATCAAAGGGCTGGCGCATCATGGCGTCTATCACATCACGGTGCAGGATGTTGTTGCCGGTCCGGGCATCGGCCGCCAGCTGCATGATACCGCTGCGGGCAGCTGCTTCCGGCGGCTTTGGCCCCTTGCCGGCCCAGTAGTCCAGTATCTGCTGATAGCGGCTGTTGAGCGGGATCTCCAGCGGGTTGCCGGCGCCCAGCTTTTTCAGCGGCCACCAGGACCAGCCTATATTGTGGCTTTCCAGTAGCCGGATGGCGGCCGTGAACCATACGTTGGAGTTCTCGCCGGTTTCTCCCAGCCATACCGGCACGTTGTATTTCGTCCTGGCGTTGAGGATATGGCGAATGGACGCTTCGTCATTAAAGTTCCAGTATTTGTGAAAGCTCAGCACCATGTTATTATCCCAGGGCGGTAGAATGCCGTTGTAGTTATTGCCCCAGCCATTGCCCTCAATGATGATGATGTGCTTTTTATCCACTTCGCGGATGGCAGCGGTGATCTCCTGCAGCAGCTTTTTCAGCGGGGCGTTCTGCTTTTCCCTGGTGCCGTTGGGGTCATTCACCGGGTCCTGGAAGCCCCAGTTCGGCTCGTTCAGGAGGTCATAGGCGCCTATCCAGGGCTCGTTCCTGTAACGCGCTGCCAGCTTGCGCCAGAGGGCAATGGTCTTTTCCTGCCGGGCACGGCTTTCCCATAATGCCGGCTGCGAGGTATCACGATCGCTGATGTTGAGATCATTACCCTGCCCGCCGGGTGCGGCGTGCAGGTCCAGTATCAGGTACATGCGGTTGGCCTTGCACCAGGCCAGCAGGCTGTCTGTAAGCGCAAAGCCTTTTTTCAGCCAGGTATTTTGTCCCGGCACCGGCTCCTTTTCAACGGGCAGGGTGTACAGGTTGTAATGCATGGGCAGCCTTACAGCGTTGAAGCCCCAGGCTTTGAGGGAGTCAATATCTTCCCTGCGGGTATGGTTGGCCAGCCAGGCATCATAGAAAGCCTGCGTGCTTTCGGGGCCGATCAGTTCCTGTATCCTTTGCCGGATGGTGTGCTGCTGTCCCGGCCCCGGCACGCGCAGCATATAACCTTCCTGCAGCATCCATCCGCCCAGGCCCATGCCCCTGAGCAGCACGTTCTCATTCCTTTCATTCACGATCCGGGTACCGGCGGCTTTCAGGAAGCCCTGGGCATAGGAAGCGCCGCTTAGCAACAGGCCGGCCAGGAGGCTACCGGCAATGCACATACTTTTTTGCATAACGTGATCACAGGGTAAGCCTGCGAGGGGGTTAAAATAGTAATAAAACCGTATTTATAAAATACCATTTGCGCCCCGTTCATGTATTAATGCGGCAATTGCTTTCGTAAGTTGGAGAAAAATTATAAGTTACTGCTGTAATAAAGGTCAAGTTATGAAAAGAAGCTTATTAGTCATGCTGTCACTGCTGGTAGCAGTGACCCTCTGTTCACTTTCCCTGCCACAGCAACCTGAGAAAGCCAAAAACCTGAAGGTGCTGCCCAGGGACATCAGCCACGAAGAACTGGAAAACGTAATGCGCGGGTTCAAGGATGCGCTGGGCGTGAAATGCAGCTTTTGCCACGCGCCGCGGAAAGATGATCCCAAAAAGCTGGACTTTGCCAGCGATGAGAACGAGCACAAGGAGATTGCGCGGGACATGATGCGAATGACTGCCCGCATCAACAAGAAATTTTTCAAAAACCGCCAGGTAGCTGCGGTAACCTGCTATACCTGCCACCGCGGCAATGAGGAGCCGGTGTCCCAACCGGCAACAGCAGCCAGGTAATTAGGGATAAATTCCGGCATAAAAAGATCCCGGCGGTATTGCCGCCGGGATCTTTTATATATACATGCGCCGGTGCTCCTTTGCATATGCGCATATCGGCCCGTTAATTCAGTCCTTCCAGCTTCTTCTTCACTTCTGCTACCTTGGCGGTTTCGTTCTTGATAGCATAGATCTTCTGCAGCGCATAGAGGCAGCTTTCGTAAGTCTGTTTGTCGCCGGACTCCAGGCTGCCTTTGGCGGCAAAGCCGGCATCTGCTTTTTCAAAGTAAGGCAGGGCGGTGTTCATCAGCTCTTCTACCTTTGTTTGCAGCTCCTTGGCTTTGGGGGAGCTTTGCTCCTTGCTGGGCAGGGCATTCAGCTCCTTGTTGAAGCCTACTGCACGGTTAAAGTACAGGGCGCCCAGCTGGAAGTTGGCGGTGGGATCAGCGGCGTTGAGCTCCAGTGCTTTTTTGTAAGCATTTTCGGCTTTGGTCATCAGCTCATCATAGTTGCCCGGTTTGGGCATATCCTCCCCTTTTTCATCACGGGGATTGGCCATATTGTCCACACGTATGGCATAATCCAGCACGGTCTCGAAGTCGTTGGGATTCTCCTGCATCTTCTTTTCCAGCATGGTAAGCAGCTCGGCTGTTTTACCGGTTTTGGAGTAATAGATCATCTCCATGTCATTGAAGCGCTTGTCGTCCGGGAACACTCTTTTGCCTTCTTCAATGGTTTTCAGCCAGTTGGCGGTGTCGCCTTTTTCTTCGTAAGCCTGGGCCAGTATTACATACAGGGCAGGCTCGCCTTTAAATTGCAGGTCGGATGCTTTTTGCAGGTACTGCAGGGCATCTTCCTTGTGACCGGCCTGCTGTGCGGCATAGCCGAGGTAGAAGGTCATGGAAGTATCTGTAGGAAGCGTACCACCCAGCTCCTTGCTGTTGTAGTAGTCTGCAATCTCAAATGCCTTTTTGAAGTTGACGTAGGCAGAATCCCATTTCTGGTCGTTCAGGTTGGCATAACCGGCATTACCTACGGTGGCGTACAGGTTGAACATGCGCTGGTTCATTTCCAGCAGCGCTTCCGGCAGCTTGGCGTTTTTGTCCAGTGCTGTTTTATAGGCATCAAAGGCTGCCAGCGCTTCTGCGGGGCTTTTATCTTTGGTGGCCATTGCTTCCAGTACTTTACCCTTTACGTACCATGTTTTGGCATCATCTTTAGTTTTTTCATGTTGCAGGGCAGCGTTGATGTCTGTCATGGCTTTTTCGAGGTCCTGGTTCTTCAGCGCGTCCTCCGCGCTGTTCACCTTCGATCTTTGCGCCACGGCAGCCAGTCCCGCACTGCAAAAAAGAAAAGATACCAATAGTTTTTTCATGAGTTCAATTTTTAGTTGCTGATAACAATATAAGTATGGCTTGATTTTATTCGTTGACGGTATTTTCCTCTCCTGTTTCCGCGTCTGTTTCTGCTCCTGTTTCCGTTATTTCCTCCTGTTCATCCAGCCTGGCCACAGCGGCTATTTCGTCGTTGCCGTCCAGGCGTATCAGGCGTACGCCCTGGGTAGCCCTGCCGGCTTCACGGATGTCTACCACTGCCATGCGGATGGTGATGCCGGATTTGCAGGTGATCATCAGGTCGTCCTTTTCGGTCACATCCAGGATAGCGATCAGGCTACCTGTTTTTTCTGTAATATTGATGGTTTTTACCCCCTTTCCGCCCCTGTTGGTGATGCGGTACTCTTCAATGCTGGTCCTTTTCCCAAAGCCCTTTTCGGATACCACGAGCACGGTACGCGATTCATCCTCTTTATTAACACAAATCATACCAACCACTTCATCTTTCTCATTATCCACTTCAATCCCCCTTACGCCGATGGCGCCGCGGCCGGTGTCGCGCACGGTATTTTCGGGGAAACGGATGGCGCGGCCGCTCTTTACGGCCATCATGATCTCGCTGTTGCCGTCCGTAAGCTTTGCTTCCAGCAGCTGGTCGCCTTCGTTGATGGTGATGGCATTCACCCCATTCTGGCGGGGGCGGGAGAACTCTTCCAGCAGGGTTTTCTTGATGATGCCGTTCCTGGTGCAGAGCACAATGTAATGGCTGTTGATATAATCCTTGTCGCCCAGGTCCTTGATATCAATGATGGCCCTGATCTTGTCGTCGGAGGGCAGGGTGATGAGGTTCTGAATGGCGCGGCCCTTGCTTTGCTTTTCGCCTTCGGGTATTTCGTACACTTTCAGCCAGAAGCAGCGGCCTTTTTCGGTGAAGAACAGCATGGTGTGGTGGGTGGAGGCTATGAAGAGGTGCTCTATATAGTCCTCGCCCCGGGTTTTGCCGCCAATGGCGCCCCTGCCGCCACGTTTCTGCTGACGGTAGTCGTATGCGGAGGTACGCTTGATGTAGCCCATGTGGGAAATGGTGATCACCACGTCCTCTTCGGCAATGATATCCTCTATGCGCATTTCGCTGGCCAGGTACTGGATCTCCGTCTTGCGCTCGTCGCCGAACTTCTTTTTCACTTCCAGCAGCTCGTCCTTGATGATCTTGAAGCGGAGGCCTTCGTCGTTCAGCACATCTTTCAGGTAAGCGATCAGTTTCATGATCTCGTCGTATTCTTCCTTGATCTTGTCGCGCTCCATGCCGGTAAGGCGTTGCAGGCGCAGCTCCAGGATGGCCTTGGCCTGAATCTCTGTGAGGGAGAACTGGGTCATCAGCCCTGTTTTGGCCTCGTCCGGGGTACGGGAAGCGCGGATCAGCGCGATCACTTCGTCCAGGTGATCCAGGGCAATGAGGTAGCCTTCCAGTATGTGGGCTTTTTCCTCTGCCTTGCGCAGCTCGTAGCGGGTTCTGCGCAGCACCACTTCGTGGCGGAAGTCCACGAATTCAGACAGCAGCTCCTTCAGGTTCAGGATACGGGGCCTTCCTTTTACGAGGGCCACGTTGTTGATCCCGTAGGAGGTTTGCAGCTCGGAGTATTTATAGAGCTGGTTTACCACTACGTTGGCAATGGCTTCGCGCTTGAGGTCTATGACCAGGCGCATGCCTTCGCGGTCGCTCTCGTCGCGCACTTCGGAAATACCTTCAATGATCTTGTCGTCTGCCAGCTGGGCTATTTTCTGGTGCAGTACGGCTTTGTTGATCTGGTAGGGCAGTTCGTATATTACCAGCCTTTCGCGGCCGGCCTTGGTGGTTTCCACGTTTATTTTACCGCGCACCACTACTCTGCCGCGGCCTGTTTCAAAGCCCTGCTTTACGCCCTCGTAGCCGTAAATGATGCCACCGGTGGGAAAGTCGGGGGCTTTTACGTGCTTGATCAGCTCTTCTACGGTGATCTCCTTGTTATCAATATAAGCTACCAGGCCGTCCACCACTTCGCTCAGGTTGTGGGGCATAATGTTGGTGGCCATGCCTACGGCAATGCCGGAGGCGCCGTTCACCAGCAGGTTGGGAATGCGGGTAGGCAGTACGGAAGGCTCTTCGAGGGTATCGTCGAAGTTGAGGTTGAAATCCACTGTTTCCTTTTCAATGTCTTCCAGCATCGCCTCTGCAATGCGCTGCATGCGCACCTCGGTGTAACGCATGGCCGCCGGGTCGTCGCCGTCTACGGAGCCAAAGTTACCCTGGCCGTCCACCAGGGGGTAGCGCATGGTCCAGGGCTGCACCAGTCGGGCAATGGTATCGTAAATGGCCTTGTCACCGTGCGGGTGGTATTTACCCATTACCTCGCCCACCACACGGGCGGATTTCTTGTAGGGTTTATTGCTGTTATTGCCCAGCTCATTCATCCCGAATAAAACGCGGCGGTGCACCGGTTTCAGACCGTCCCTTACATCCGGCAGGGCGCGGCCTACGATTACGGACATAGAGTAGTCTATGTAGGCCGTTTTCATCTGTTCCTCGATATTGATCTGGATAATCCTGCCCTCTTGCTGATTTTCCGTATTTTCTGCCATTAGTTATTGGTTTACAGTTTTTTCTGCTTGTAGTACAGAAACGCAAATATAGTCTTTTTCGGCGGGGATTTTAAATGTGAAAGGTGAAAAGTGAAGGGTGAAATAGAATGGTCTGGAGTGTCGGGCTCCTGAAGCATATACCTATGTCCATTCACTATTCACGTTTCACCTTTCACCCCTCCCCCTTCACTTTTTACTAATAATATATGTAATTATTCCCATATAGAATAAAAAAAATATTGGCAAACTATTTGTTCCTAACAGGATGAAAATCAAATATTAAAATGAAAACCTGAAATATTTTTGGGACATTTGAAATCGGATTCGCGCGAAATTCCGAACATATGTAGGACTACTCCTGTTATTTCCGCGAATACGTAACCATGTTTAAAGCTTAAAGAAGGAATATGAGAAACATTCTGTTGTTTGGCGCCGGAAGATCAGCCACCTGCCTTATTGATTACCTGGTAACCAATGCCCCCAGGCAGAAGTGGCATGTGACTGTGGTAGACCATGACTTAATGTTAATTAAATCAAAGACCGGCAAATCCTATTATGTAACGCCGGTAGCCATAGACATCCGGGATCAGGCGGCCCGGCAACCCCTGGTGCAGGAAACCGACCTGGTGATCTCCCTGCTGCCCCCTGCCCTGCACATCCTGGTGGCCCGGGACTGCCTGCAGTTTGGCAGGCACCTGCTCACGGCTTCCTATGTGGACCCCGAAGTGCGCAAGCTGCAGAAAGATATCCAGAAAGCGGGGCTGCTGTTCATGTATGAGATGGGCCTGGATCCCGGCATTGACCATATGTCTGCCATGAAGGTGATCCACTCCATTGAAAAGAAGGGCGGGCTGATATATTCCTTTAAATCCTACTGCGGCGGGCTGATCTCCCCGGAGAGCAACGACAACCCCTGGCAGTACAAGATCACCTGGAATGCCCGCAATATTGTGCTGGCCGGGCAATCCGGCGCCACCTACAAGGACAAGGGCAAGGTGAAGGAGCTGAGCCACGAGCAGCTGTTTGACCAGACCAAGACCATTGCAATACCCGGCCTGGGCAAGCTGGCCTACTATCCCAACCGGGATTCCCTGGCCTACATGAACGCCTATAACCTGGAGAACATTCCCACTTTTATGCGGGCCACGCTGCGCTACCCTGACTTCTGCGAGGGATGGAGCGCCATTATCCGCCTGGGCCTTACAGACGACAGCCGCAAGATACAGACCGACAACCTGACCTATTTCAAATGGGCCAGCCAGCATGTGAAAACAGACAAGGAGCTGAGCAACGAGGAAAATATGGCCCTGTACCTGGGCGTGAGCAGCAAGTCCAAGATCATCCGGCAGCTGAAGTACCTGGGACTGCTGAACGGCGAGATGATCAACCTGGGCGAGCAGACCAATGCCGCCATCCTGCAGCATGTAATGGAAACGCGCCTTGGCATGTCGCCCAATGACAAGGACATGATCGTGATGATGCACGAGATAGAGTTTGAGCGGCGGAACATTGCCACCCGCATGCACAGCTACATGATCGTACAGGGAGAGGACAACCTGCGCACTGCCATGGCCAAAACCGTGGGGCTGCCCCTGGGCATCCTGGCCAAGCTGGTGCTGCAGGACAAGGTATCCCTTACCGGCCTGCAGATACCTACCATGCCGGAAGTATACAACCCCGTGCTGAAAGAGCTGGAAGAATATGATGTCAGGTTTGAGGAAAGCTTTGAGTAGTGAAAGGTGAAAAGGTGAAGGGGGAAAAGTGAAGCGGCGGGAGTGGCATAATGCAATCATTCACCTTTCACTTTTCACCCTTCACCCTTCAACACGCTGATCAGCGCTGCCACTCCTTCGGTGGCCGGCTTTTCTATGAGGTGCAGCCCCCGGATGTGGCTCACTGGCGGGATGCTTTTATCGATCACATACTTAGGCACCTGTTCCCGGACATAGTCCAGCAGGCCGGCGGCGGGGTATACGTTCAGGGAAGTGCCTACCACCACAAAAATATCTGCCTGCAATACCTCTGCCAGCGCAGGCTCTATCATGGGCACCGGTTCGCCAAACCATACAATATGCGGGCGCAGCTGTCCGCCATCTGCCGCCATATCGCCCAGGCGGATATCCCCTTCTACCGGGTAGACCAGCGTATCATCCAGCACGCTGCGCATCTTGAATATCTCCCCGTGCAGGTGCAGCACATGGGAGGAGCCGGCCCGCTCGTGCAGGTCGTCGATATTCTGGGTAATAATGCGCACGTCAAACCACTCCTCCAGTGCGGCCAGGCCCGTGTGCGCCGCATTGGGCTGCGCTGCTCTGGCGGCGCGGCGGCGCTGGTTGTAAAAGTCCAGCACCAGGCCGGGGTTTTGCTGCCACCCCTGGGGTGAGGCCACTTCATAAATATCGTATTCCTCCCACAGCCCGTTACTGTCCCTGAAAGTCCTGATGCCGCTTTCGGCGCTGATGCCGGCGCCGGAAAGCACCACCAGACGAGGCTTCTGTTCCATATCGTTACATATTAAAGACTATGTACTACGTATTGCGCCAAGTACGTTATACAATGTACTGAATGGATAGTACATAACATTATATTTGCAAAAAATTAACCTTAGCATTTGCGTACCACCCGACATTTCCTTTACTGTACACTGTTCCTGGCCCTCCCGCATTTCTGCGTTGCGCAGGCAGACAGCAGCAGCGCGCTGCCAGACACCCTGCCTGCCGCGGCCGGTAATGACACCATCCCTGCTGCTTCCGACAGTGTTATCCGCTACCGTATCAACGGGGCTTACCTGAAAAGCATTGTAACAGACCTGGGCTATACGGCCACCCGCCCCCTGCACTGGCAGGCGAAGGACTATAAGCGGCTGGGTATTGTAGTGGGCACTGCGGGCCTGCTGATGGCGGGCGATTACGAGATCAAGCAATTCTTCCAGCGCAACCAGACCAAAACGCTGAGCAGCGGGGTGCGCCAGATAGAGCCATTCGGCAACGCCTACTCCCCTTACCTGATCGTGGGGATGTACCTGGCAGGGGTGGTAACGAAGAAAAGGGACCTGGAGCATGCCTCCCTGATGACGGCCAAATCGCTGGTGATCTCCACCCTCCTGTATACCGCTACCAAGGTAGTGATACGGCGGCAGCGGCCCTCCTTTGGCGACAATCCCTTTAACTACCACCCTCCTTTCAGCGGCGACAAGCAGCATACCTCCTTTCCCTCCGGGCATATGCTGACGGTGACCACCGTGGCCACTGCCCTGTCCGAAATATACGGGGAAAAGCATCCCTGGGTGCCCTGGGTGGCCTATGGCATAGCGGGGCTTACCGGTGTATCACGGTTGTATGACAACCGCCACTGGAGCAGCGACGTATGGATAGGCGCATCCCTGGGCTACTTTGTAACGAAAACAGTGTTTAAGCGTCAGCGTCTTCGCTCAAAAAGGGGTACCTATAATCCACTGGCGGCACCATAGTTTCCTTGATGGTCCTGGCATTGAGCCAGCGGTACAGGTTGAGCAGGGAGCCGGCCTTATCGTTGGTGCCGGATGCCCTGGCGCCGCCGAAAGGCTGCTGCCCTACCACTGCGCCGGTAGGCTTGTCATTGATGTAGAAATTGCCGGCGCTGTTTACCAGCTTGCGGGTGGCCAGCTCGATGGCGTAGCGGTCTGTAGCCAGGATGGAGCCGGTGAGGGCATAGTCTGACGTGCTGTCTACCAGCTGCAGGGTTTCCTCAAATTTGTCTGCCTCGTAAGTATATACGGTAAGCACCGGCCCGAATATTTCCTCGCACATGGTGCGGTACTTCGGATCGGTAGTCTGAATGACGGTAGGCGCTATAAAGTAGCCGTCGGTTTTGCTGTAGCTGCCGCCGGCAATGATCTTCACGTTGGGATCTTTCTTTGCCTGCTCAATGTACGCGCTGATCTTGTCAAAGGAGCGTTCGTCTATCACGGCATTGATGAAGTTGCCGAAATCCTCCACGGTGCCCATTTTCATGGTATCCAGGGCAGCTTTCAGCTTTTCCAGCACTTCGTCTGCCATGTTATCCGGCAGGTAAGCGCGGGAGGCGGCAGAGCATTTCTGTCCCTGGTATTCAAAGGCGCCGCGGGCCAGGGCGGTCACTACCACATCTACGGGGGCGGAGGCGTGCGCCACTACAAAGTCCTTGCCGCCGGTTTCCCCTACAATGCGCGGGTAAGCGCGGTATTTGTCGATATTGCTGCCAATGATCTTCCACATCTGCTGGAACACGCCGGTAGAGCCGGTAAAGTGAATGCCGGCAAAGTGGCGGTGGGCAAAACATACATCGCCCAGCACGGGACCGTCTGCATACACCAGGTTGATCACGCCGTCCGGCAGGCCGGCTTCCAGCAGTATCTGCATGAACATGCTGGCTGCAAAAACCTGGGTATTGGCGGGCTTCCATACCACCACGTTGCCGCACATGGCAGGCGCGGTGGGCAGGTTGCCGCCGATGGCGGTAAAGTTGAACGGCGTTACAGCCAGCACAAAGCCTTCCAGGGGGCGGTACTCTGTGCGGTTATGGATGCCGGCGGGGCTGTAAGGCTGCTGCCTGTATATTTCGCTCAGGTAATGCACGTTAAAGCGCAGGAAGTCTATCAGCTCGCAGGCGCTGTCTATTTCCGCCTGGTAGGCGTTCTTGCTTTGCCCCAGCATGGTAGCTGCGTTCATGTGGTAGCGGTATTTGGTAGCGATCAGCTCTGCTGCACGGAGGAAAATGGCGGCGCGCTGTTCCCAGGGCGTAGCGGCCCACTGGGCCTGGGCTGCCAGGGCAGCGTCTATGGCTTTTTGCACGTGGCTGGCATCTCCCATATGGAAATGGCCCAGCTTGTGCTTTATTTCATGCGGGGGGCGTATGTCTACCGTGTTGCCGGTGCGCACTTCCTTTCCGCCAATGTACATGGGAATATCTGCAGAGGCAGCTTTGAAGGCCGCCAGCTGCTTTTTTAATGCGGCCCTTTCCGGGGAGCCCGGCGCGTAGTTAAGCACCGGCTCGTTCTGGGGGGCTGCAAAGTGAAAATAAGCGTTGTGCATCCTCAATAATTTAGTGGTTCGTGATTTTGTTGTAACTAATGCAAATATGCGCATATGCAAATGTGCAGATGTGCATATGAATGGACTGCGAAGTTACGTAACACATTCATTTGCACATCCGCCTATCTGCACATCCGTACATTAAGTGGTTTCTTCTTTCGCCATCATCAGGTATGCCTTGATGAAGCCGCCCAGGTCGCCGTCCATAACGGGCTGTACATTGCCCACCTCAAAATCGGTGCGGTGGTCTTTGATCATCTTGTACGGGTGGAATACGTAAGAACGGATCTGGGAGCCCCATTCTATTTTACGTTTATTGGCGTTAGCGGCGTTCTTCAGCTCTTCGCGCCGGCGGATCTCCTCTTCATACAGGCGTGATTTCAGCATGGTGAGGGCCTTTTCGCGGTTCTCACCCTGGGTACGGGCCTGCTGGCATTCAATGATGATGCCGGAGGGAATGTGCTTGAGGCGTACGGCGGTTTCCACCTTGTTCACGTTCTGTCCGCCCTTGCCTCCTGAACGGTAGAATTCCCATTCCAGGTCGGCAGGATTGACGGCGATCTCGATGGTATCGTCTACCAGGGGGTATACAAAAACGGAGGCAAAGGAGGTATGCCGGCGTGCGTTGGCGTCGAAGGGCGAGATGCGCACCAGGCGGTGCACGCCGCTTTCCGCTTTCAGCAGGCCATAGGCAAAGTCGCCGTCAAACTCCAGCGTAGCGGATTTTATGCCGGCGCCATCCCCGTACTGCACATCTATTTCAGATACTTTCCAGCCCTGCTTTTCGCCGTACATGCGGTACATGCGCAGCAGCATCTCAGCCCAGTCCTGGCTTTCCGTGCCGCCGGCGCCCGAGTTGATGGTGAGCATGGCCGGCATCTCATCTTCCGGCTGGTTCAGGGTGGATTTGAACTCCAGCTCGTCGAGGGCGGCCAGGGCCTGCTGGTAGGCGGCCTGCACTTCCTCTTCCGAAGCCTCTCCTTCTTTCTGGAAATCGTACAGCACTGCGCTGTCCTCTATGGCGGTCTGCACTTCCTCATAGAGGTCTACCCAGAATTTGTTCACCTTGATCTCTTTCAGGATGGAAGTGGCCCGGGTGTTATCGTCCCAGAAGCCGGGCGCAAGGGTAAGCTGCTTGTCGTTTTCTATTTTTGCTATGCGGTCCTGGACGTTAAAGAAAACCTCCCAGGACATGGAGACGGTCCCTCATAGCTTTAAGTTGCTCTGCTGTCATAATGGGCGCAAATGTAAGGAAAAATGTGCAAATGTGCAGATGCGCTGAATATGCTGATATGTCCATGTGTTGATGTGCTGATGAAAATGCAGCGAATTATACGGCTCAAATACTTGCTCTGAATATGCCGCACAGGAGTATATCAGCACATTTGCGCATTAATTAGCATAATATTTGCTATTTTTTAGTATTCTTTTTCCCTCAGATATCCAAACCTGACTATTCTATGACTGCGGACGAGACGCTCCAATACAAGAATCAATCCATCTTCCACGTCATTGGTTTTATACTGGTCATTGCTGTAAACATCATGGCGGAGCGGCTGCCCATCAACGAGCAGCGCACCGGCGAGGTATCGGACAAGTATGCCAACCTGCTGGTGCCGGCCGGCATCACCTTTTCCATCTGGGCTGTTATTTACCTGACCCTGCTGGGCTTTACCGTGTACCAGCTGTGGCTGGCATTCCGGGGAGATCATCCGCAGGAGCTGACCCGGTTCATGGCCCGGATCAAACACTGGTGGCTGGTAAGCTGCCTGGCCAATGCCTGCTGGCTGTTTGCCTGGCACTATGAAATGCTGCCGCTCTCCCTGCTGCTGATGTTCCTGCTGCTGGTATCGCTGGTGTACATCCACCGCAATTTTTCCATCTGGCATAACGGGGTGCCGTGGAAGGAAAAATTATTCATACACTTTCCCTTCAGCCTGTACCTGGGCTGGATCAGCTTTGCCACCATCGCCAATATCACCGCGCTGATGGTATACTGGGGCTGGCACGGGCAGGGTATTTCGCAGGTGGCCTGGGCCGTGCTGATGATCAGCCTCAGCACCGGGCTGTCTGCCTACATGATACTGCAGCATCAGAACATCACCTTTGGCCTGGTGACAGCCTGGGCTCTGTACGGCATTATCCTGAAAAGGGGATATGCCAATGTGATCGCGGAGCACCTTGTAATACAGACCTGCATCATCGCCATCGGGCTGATCGCCGTGGCCATCTCCTGGAAATGGTACCGTCAGCGGGAAGCATGAAAGGGGAATCTTTCGCCTTTCACTATTCACTTTTCACTATTTTTGGTCAGCATTTAATACACTTAACTATGTTTCCATCGAAGAATCCTACCACTACCCAGGCCTGGCAACAACTGCAACAGCATGCTGCCAAGATGAAGCAGGTACACATGCGCGATCTTTTTGCCGGTGATGCCCAACGGTTTGACAAGTTCTCCCTCCGGTTTGAAGATATCCTGTTCGACTATTCCAAGAACCTGGTAACGGAAGAGACCCTGGGCCTGCTGCAGGAGCTGGCGCGGGAGTGTCAGGCAGCAGCGGCCATACAGGCCATGTTTGGCGCGGAAAAGATCAATGCCACGGAAAACCGGGCTGTGCTGCATACCGCGCTGCGCAACACCTCCGGCAAGCCGGTGCTGCTGGACGGGCAGGACGTGATGCAGGATGTGAATGCGGTGCTGCAGAAGATGGAACGCTACTGCAAAAAGATACACAGCGGCGAGCTGAAGGGATATACGGGTAAGCCTATACGGTATATTGTGAACATCGGCATTGGCGGCTCGGACCTGGGCCCGGTGATGGTGACCGAAGCGCTGCGCCCCTACTGGATAAAGGACATGCAGCCCTACTTTGTATCCAACGTGGACGGCACCCACATTGCGGAAACGCTGAAAAAAGTAAGCCCTGAGGAAACCCTGTTCCTGATCGCTTCCAAAACCTTTACCACGCAGGAAACCATGACCAACGCCAATACGGCGCGGCAATGGTTCCTGGAGCATGCGAAGGATGAAGCGCACATCGCCCTGCATTTTGCGGCCCTTTCCACCAACGAGAAAGCGGTGAAAGCGTTTGGCATCAACCCGGAAAACATGTTCGAGTTCTGGGACTGGGTAGGCGGCCGTTACTCCCTGTGGTCTGCCATCGGGCTGAGCATTGCGCTCACGATCGGGTTTGACCATTTCAAAGCGCTGCTGGAAGGCGCGCATGCAGTAGACCGGCATTTTACCGAAACGCCTTTTGAGAAGAATATCCCCGTGATCATGGCGCTGATAGGCCTGTGGTACGGCAATTTCTTTGATGCAGCCACAGAGGCCATCCTGCCTTATGACCAGTACATGCACCGCTTTGCCGCCTACTTCCAGCAGGGCAACATGGAAAGCAACGGCAAGTATGTAGACCGTAATGGGCAGCCGGTAAGCTACAACACCGGCCCTATTGTATGGGGCGAACCCGGCACCAATGGCCAGCATGCCTTTTACCAGCTGATACACCAGGGCACCCGGCTGATCCCCTGCGATTTTATAGCGCCGGCCATCAGCCATAATCCGATTGGCGACCACCATGTAAAGCTGCTTTCCAACTTCTTTGCGCAAACAGAAGCGCTGATGAACGGCAAAACACCGGAAGAGGTGCGCGCTGAACTGGAAGGGGCCGGCATGACAGCAGACGAGCTGGCGAAGCTGCTGCCCTACAAGGTATTTACCGGCAACCGGCCCACCAACTCCTTCCTGGTGAAGGAGATCACGCCGCGCAGCCTGGGCTCGCTGATCGCCTTGTACGAACACAAAATATTCATACAGGGCGTGATCTGGAACATCTACACCTTTGACCAGTGGGGCGTGGAACTGGGCAAGCAGCTGGCCAACAAGATACTGCCGGAGCTGCAGGGCGATGAGCAGGTAAGCGCGCATGACGCCAGCACCAACGGGTTGATCAACGCCTGGAAGGCCATGCGAAAATAATTACGCCTGATATAACCAGGGGTGGGCCGGGCGCTGAAACCCGGCCCGCTTTTTTATAAGCATCCTGGCTTCAGCTATATTCACTTGCTTTTCAGGTTGATGAAATGGAATAATCTACTTGACATCAGTAACGGGAATTGAAACGGTTGAATTATTGCAGAATTAAACAATGTTCAGGAAAAAAGGTAACGTTAACTATCTCTTTGTTGGCTCATTTACTATTGTCAATAAGATAGGTACGTATGACCGCAGGATACAGTTTTGACTTAATTTTCTCCTTTGCCTCATACTCGAATAATATCCTTGCATGCTTGATATCAAAAGGCGGCTGGTCTATAAACACACTGGAAAACACCCTGGTTCTTATGTGGGGGCCGGGTATCTTATCCAAATTAGGAACGACAGCATCAGTTGTTAAAATGTGCTCGGTAATTAACGCATATTTGTATCCGGATATCTTATGCAATATTTTTTTTATTTGTTCATTGCTTAAATGCTGTAATACCTGCCTTACAGTTACCAATGCTGCATCTGGTAATGCATCATCAATCGCATCCAATAAAATGAACCTGGTAGTTGCATTGCTATACTTTTTCTGGTGATGCTGGATCATTTCTTCCACTACATCCACGCCAGTGTAATCTACATTTACCTGTTCCAATACACCAGACATCACCCTAAAATCACCACAACCGATGTCAAGTAATGATGTTATATTATTTTTCCGGATAAAATCAGTAAGTTCCCTTATATATAGCTCGACATTGGGATCATGTGTACCCTCACCAGAATAGAATTTTCCGGGCTCCCCTCCCCATTCGTTGTTCTTATAGACATTGGTGAATATTTCCCTGATGCTTTTCTTTTTCAAGTGCCAGAAGTAACGTTCTCTATACCAGATGTACAGGTTTCTTAGAATAGGATTCTTAAACATGCTTAATAAAGTATAAGACAAGGTTAACTTTTGCCCCTGTAAAGCTAAATTTTTATTTAAACATCCAGCAATTCCAATGTGCTATAATATTTTAACTGCATTGCCCTCTATCAGGCAGTGTGACAACGCTATCGTAAAAATAAAAAACCCCCGGAGAAATCCGGGGGCCTATCTGAGAATAAAGTGTAAAATTCTTACCATTTGTCTACATCATCGGTGTGGGAGGCGGCGGCGGCAGCAGCAGGCGTGGTCACTGCAGCTTCTACTTCCGGTGTGCTTTCAGCAGCAGCGTTGTCTACTGATACTACTTCGGAGTCTTCGTCTCCTTCTTCCCGCACGTAATCGTGGTTGTAAGCATCAAAGTCGAAATCGGGCATCAACTCGGTTTTTACGTAGTTGATGGTCTCTGTTAATGCATTCAGGAATTTGTTAAAGTCCTCCTTGTACAGGAATACTTTATGCCTGTCATAACCGTTGTCATTGAAACGTTTCTTGCTTTCTGTAATTGTCAGAAAGTAGTCGTTTCCCCGAGTGGTCTTTACATCAAAGAAGTAAGTTCTCCTTTTGCCCGCTTTCAATCGCTTGGAAAAGATGCTGTCATTGTTTCTTTCCTGTTGATTGTTGTTTTCGTACGCCACAGTTGATAGATTTAAGTGTTAACGAATCAATCCTGTTTATCAATATTCAATAAGGAACAAATATACTATTGTTTTACAAATATCAAAATAATTTTAAATGATTTTATCAACTCGTGGAAAACTCCCTACACTGAGGGGTTACGGGCATATATAAAAAAATGATTTTTATTCAGTTACAGACTCTTCTTCGCCGGACTGCTGGCGGTTGTACAGCTCCGCGTAGTAGCCGTTCAATGACATTAATTCTTCATGCGTGCCAGTTTCCACGATCTTTCCGTCGTCCAGCACGATCACCTTGTCAAACTCGAAGAGGGCGAAGATCCGGTGGGTAATAATAATGGCGGTCCTGTTTTTCAGATAGGCGTACAGGTTGCCGATGATCTCTTTTTCTGTACGGGCGTCCACGGCAGACAGGCAATCGTCGAACACCATAATGTTAGGGTTCATGATCAGGGCGCGGGCAATGGAGATACGCTGCTTCTGCCCGCCGCTGAGGGTTACGCCCCGCTCCCCTATCATGGTGTCAAAGCCTTCCCTGAAATTAAGGATATCCTTTTCCACGGAGGCCTGCCGGGCGGCCTGCTGTACGGCTTCCTGGCCGGCGGCGGGCGCGCCGAAGCGGATGTTGTTGGTAATATTGTCGGAGAACAGGAACACATCCTGCGGCACGTAGCTGATCTGGCTGCGCAGGCTTTCGAGGCGCAGGTCCCGGATATCGTGCCCGTCCAGCAGTACCCGGCCCTGCTGCGGATCGTACATGCGGAGCAGCAGCTGCGCCAGGGTGGACTTGCCGGAGCCGGTGCGGCCTATTATGGCAATCTTCTGCCCGGGCTGTATGTCCAGGTCAAAGTCGCGGATGGCCTTGATGCCGGTATGCGGGTAGGTAAAGGATACGTGCTCAAAGCGGATATGCCCTTTCAGGGTCACGTCCTTTGCACCGGGGCGGTCGCTGATGTCCGGCTTTGTTTGCAGGAACTCGTTGATACGCTGCTGGGAGGCGGCGGCCCGCTGTATCATGGACGCCACCCAGCCGATGGAGAAGAAGGGGAAGATCAGCATGTTCACATAGATCACGAACTCTGCCAGGTTGCCCACCGTAATATTGCCGCGTATCACCTGTATCCCGCCGATGAAGATGGTAAGGATCACGCTCAGCCCGATCATTAATGACATGCTGGGCTGGTACAGCGCGTCTGTTTTGGCCAGGCTCAGGGAGCTTTTCCGGTACTCCCCGCTGGCCTGCTCAAAGTGCTGTGCGCTGGCGGCTTCCTGTACGTAGGATTTGATAACGCGTATGCCGGAATAGGATTCCTGGGCAATGGAGGTGAGCTGGGACAGCTGGGCCTGTATGCGCTCGCTTTTGCGGTGGATGACCCGGTTCACAAAATAGATGGTAAGGGCCAGCACGGGCAGCGGCGACAGCGTATACAGGGTAAGCTCCAGGTTGACCTTCACCATCAGGTAGATGATCATGATCACCATAATAATGGTACGGGCGCTGTACATGATAGCCGGCCCTACGTACATGCGCACCCGTGATACGTCTTCCGTAATGCGGCTCATAAGGTCGCCGGTACGGTGCATCTTGAAAAAGTTGAGGTCCAGCACCTGGTAATGCCGGTAAATATCGTTCTTGAGGTCAAATTCAATGTGGCGGCTCATTACAATGAGGGTTTGCCGCTGCAGGAACATAAAGAAACCGCTGAGCAGCGCAGAGAGCAGGATGGTAACGCCATAAAAGGCCAGCACCCTGGAAAAGTCTGCACGGAAAAGGCCTTTAATGCCGGTATCGCTGATCATGCGGTAGCTGTCCAGGTTCTGTGACAGCAGGTCGAATATCTGCCTCACCATTACCGGCTGGAAGATGCTGAACACAATGGAAATGGAGGTGAACAGCAGTCCCAGTGAGAAAAGCCATTTATATTTTACGAAGTATATGTTAAGCGCTGCCAGGTGCTTCATGAAGTGAAGGGTGAAGGGTGAAAGGTGAAAGAGGAAGCGTGAAGGGGAAAAGTGAAGGGTGAAAAGTGAAGTGACTCTTCACTTTTCACCCTTCATTGCATTAGCCGCTTACAACGTCTTCAGTGTTTCGATGATGCGGGCCTCTATTGCTTCGGGCTTTACATCTTCCTTCACGAATTTCCGGCCGGTAATGTTCTCGAACAGCTCTATGTAGCGCTCGCTGACGCTGTTTACGAACTCGTCGGTCATTTCCGGCACCTGCTGTCCTTCCTTGCCCTGGAAGCCGTTCTCCATCAGCCATTCACGTACAAACTCCTTGCTGAGCTGGCGCTGCTGGCGGCCGGCCTTCTGGTTCTCCTCGTAGCCGTCTGCGTAGAAGTAGCGGGAGGAGTCCGGCGTATGCACTTCGTCGATCACGTAAATGGTGTCCCCGATCTTGCCAAATTCATACTTGGTGTCCACCAGGATCAGCCCGCGCTCGGCGGCCAGTTCCTTGCCGCGCTGGAACAGGGCGAGGGTGTATTTTTCCAGCTGTGCGTAATCTGCTTCGCTTACCAGCCCCTGCGCAATGATCTGCTCGCGGCTGATGTCCTCGTCATGCCCTTCGTGTGCCTTGGTGGTAGGCGTGATAATGGGTGTGGGAAAGAAATCGTTCTCCTTCATGCCTTCGGGCAGGGGCACGCCGCACAGCTCGCGTTTGCCGCTTTTGTAGGTCCGCCAGGCATGGCCGGTCAGGTTGCCACGCACCACCATCTCTACCGGGAATGTTTCGCATTTCAGGCCGATGGTAACGTTGGGCAGCGGTACGGATTTTACCCAATTGGGCACAATATCCCTGGTAGCTTCCAGCATAATGGCGGCCACCTGGTTCAGCACCTGTCCCTTGTAAGGAATGGGCCGGGGCAGCACCACGTCAAACGCGGAGATGCGGTCGCTGACCAGCATCACCATCAGGCGGTCATCAATCGTGTATACATCACGTACCTTCCCTTTATAAAAGGCGGTTTGTCCTGGAAATTTGAAATCGGATGTCAACATCAGTCAGAAAAATTATAAATTAACTTGAAATAAATGGTTAATGCCTGGTGAAAATGAGAAGCAAAAATACTGTACCCTGCTCAATAAAATAACAATTATTAATTAACAATTCATGCCACAACACCGGTGCTCCACTGTAACACCGGCATACATATATTATTATTTGCTGATTCATAATTACTGACAAATACTCCAAACGGGCAAACGAGGTAATATGACAATATTTTTTTACAAATTAAAGACGATATATGAAACAATATGATTACAAATAAGTTATCTATCTTTTAACCCAAAAACATATTTAATAAATCAATAAAAAATGAAAAAAAAGTATATAAATTATTGTTATTCATCAAAAATTTGTAATTTGAGACGTCAATTACGTATGAACCGGGCTGTATCAAGATCCTTATTATTATGGGCCGGCATTGTTACTGCGGGCTGCGCGCAAGGCCAGACGGGTAACGGGGCGCATATGGACTTTGAAAAATATGAGCCGGTGTCTACACTGAAAGTGCCGGAGCACCCGGTAAGCAGGGCCAGGTACCCGTTCATTGATGTGCACAACCACCAGTGGAACCTGGCTTCCCAGGACCTGGACGCACTGGTGAAGCAGATGGACGCCCTGCACATGCAGGTGATGGTGAACCTGAGCGGCGGCAACGGCAGCCGGCTGAAAAACATGACGGACCATATCCAGGCACATGCGCCGGACCGGTTCGTGGTGTTTGCCAATATCGATTTTGACGGTATCGGGCGCCCGGGCTGGACCGCACAGGCGGTACAGCAACTGCAGGAAGATGTGCGGAACGGGGCAGCCGGCCTAAAGGTTTTCAAGAACCTGGGCCTGAGCGTAAAGGATAACACCGGCAAGCGTGTGCCCATTGATGATCCACGGCTGGACGCCATCTGGGAGCAATGCGCCGTACTGAAGATACCGGTGCTGATCCATGCGGCAGACCCGGCGCCTTTCTGGCAGCCCATGGACGAGCATAACGAGCGCTGGCTGGAGCTGGCTACCCACCCGCGGCGACGCAGGGGCCCCGACAACCCCGCGCCCTGGGAGCAGATCATTGAGGAACAACACCGGATGTTCAAAAAGCATCCCCGCACCACCTTCATCAACGCGCATTTTGGCTGGTACGCCAACGACCTGGCCCAACTGTCTGACCTGATGGAGGAGATACCTAATATGTACGTGGAATTTGGGGCGGTGATAGCGGAACTGGGAAGGCAGCCCAGGATGGCGCGCCAATTCTTTGAAAAGTACCAGGACCGTATCCTGTTTGGCAAGGATTCCTGGGTGCCCTCGGAGTATGCCACGTATTTCCGGGTGCTGGAAACAGCAGACGAGTACTTTCCATATCATAAAAAGTACCATGCCTTCTGGCGCCTGTATGGTATGGACCTGCCGAACGAGATCCTGAAGAAGATATATTATAAGAACGCGCTGAAGATCATACCGGGGATTGAGTGGAAAGAGGATTGATGGGCGGATGGGAATGAGCGAGTAGGGATGATGGGGTGCAACAAGCAAGTGGACAATTATCCTTTAATAAAACAACGACCTATGAAGAAGCAATTCTCAGGGGCAGCCGTATTACTTGTAATGGCGCTGTGCTGCTCCTCACAATTGAAGGCGTCTAATGATACCGTTTACTATAAGAACGGCGCCATCCGTTTTATTATCAACAAGGCTGACAATGGTGTCAACACTTTTGTACAGCTGAACGGTGAGGGTGGTGAGAACCTGCTGAAACCCGGCCGCTGGTCCTATACCTATTTTGATGCCCGGCAGATCCAGCACGGTTACACGATCCAGGACAACGTTGTTGCCGATGCCTACTGGATCCGCCAGCGTAACAGCAAGCCGGACACTGTTTTCACTACTGTTACCTACACCCCGGAACAAAGACAGGAGCTGGCTGACGCTACCGCTTCCCTGTATGCCAACCTGAAATATCCTTTCAAGGCGAAAGAGAACGGGGTAGCCGGTACGGTGTATGTTTCCTTTGTAGTGGACAAGAAAGGGAAAGTAAGCGAGGTAAAACCGCTGACCAACCTGGGCTACGGACTGGAGGAAGCTGCCGTGGAAGCAGCCGAACAGCTGGCCTTCTCACCGGTGAATTACAACGGCCGCGTGGTGACCATGTACTTTGAACTGCCGGTAACCTTCCGTTTGCAGCAACAGTAAGCGACAATGGTCAGCGACCGACCAGAAGACCTGTTTATCTTCCTATACCTATGATTGATCCAGCGGCTTCGCAAAATTATTTTGCTATTGCCCGGGCATGCCGCCTTTGTCTTGCCGTAAAGGCAGCTGCTGATAAGCATTCCCCGGCGTTTGTACCGGCAGTTTAGAAATACCCTCCCTGCCCGGGCGCTGGAGGCGGGTGTGCAGGCATGGGGTACGTGTCTTTTTGTAACAGCTATCACCGGACTGGAAAAAGCGGCGCTGGCAGGATGCCGGCAGCTACATTCCAGCCGGTATCTTACAGAGACGGTACATCTACCCCGGCATTTCCGCTTACAACAGCAGGATACAGGCGTCAGGCGTTCAATGGTAATAAACGGGTGGTTTTACCGGCAGCATATTGCCGGAGCAGGTTCAATATGTATTCATTCTCGGGGTAAGGCGTCAGCCAGTCCTTTAACTGGTGACTACCGGTAACGGCAATATCCCTGGGTACATATCCCATGCCGTAGAACCGCCCTTTTTCCATTAATATGCAGCTCTGCTCGTCTGCATCCCTCCCATTGTCCAGGATCACAAAGGAGGGCTGCTGCTCCTGCAGCCAGGCAATGGCTTCCTGTACCCGTGCATTGTACGGGCCGGGTGGCTCTTTTTTCTCGCAGGCGCCATGGCAGGTATGCTCCTGCAGGGGTAAACAGGCACCGGTACCTTTCTGTAAAAAGCACAGGCGGGGGCACAGCTCAAACCTGCGGATGAGGTTGCGCAGCAGCTGGTGCCCTTCTACCAGCAGCTTGAAGGCGTACAGGGGCGTGGTATATTTCCGTTTCTTTTCAATGGCCAGGCGCAGGTACCCCTCCTGGTCCTCAAAGCAGTAGAAACCATAGCTGAACTCAACATGCTTCTGCGCGTAATTGTAAACGGGCCATAGCCGTTTTATTTCCACGGATTCCAGTATACAGGCCATCAATTCCGTTCCGGTGACCTCATAGGTGATGCTGTAAATATTGTGGAGGAACGCCTGCCTTTGGGGGCCGGGATTGTTGCCCGTAAAATGGCTGTTGACCCGCTTGCGCAGGTTGCGCGCCTTGCCTACATAGATCACTTTCCCCTTCCGGTCATGAAAATAATAGACGCCTGGCGAGCCGGGCAGCTGCTTTACCTGCTCCGGCGGCAGGTTGGGCGGCAGGAACTGCTCCTTGGAGCCCACCCTGAGCGCGGCGGCGATAGCATTTTCCGTGTCCCGCTGCAGCAGCAGCGCAAACAGGCGCACGGTGGCGGCGGCATCCCCTGCAGCCCGGTGGCGTTGCTGTACAGGTATCTGCAGGGAGCGGCATAGATTGCCCAGGCTGTAGGAAGGCAGGCCCGGCACTATTTTGCGCCCCAGCCGCACGGTGCACAGCTTGCGGCATTTCAGCTCGTAACCGCATACATTCAGCTGGTATTGCAGGAAAGAATAGTCGAAGTTCACGTTATGGGCCACGAATATCTTGTCGTGCAGGAGATTGTACACCAGGGGGGCCACGGTTTCAAAATACGGCGCATCCGCCACCATCTCGTCCGTGATGCCGGTAAGCGACTGTATGTACAGCGGGATGGGCCGGCCGGGATTGACCAGGGTATGGTACTCTTCCACTACTTCCGTTCCATTGAACACAAAGACGGCAATTTCGGTAATGGCATTGGCACTGGCATGCCCGCCGGTGGTTTCTATATCAACAATGGCATACATGTTGGGTGAAGTTACGAATTAATGTGCGGATGTGCGGATGTGCGGATCCGCACATCAATTTGTATCACTTAAAAATTATACCATGGCAACAACCAAATGGGTTATAGACCCGGCGCACAGTACTATCGGCTTTAAGATAAAGCACCTGATGATCACCAATGTATCCGGTACTTTCAACAAGTTTAACCTGGAAGTAGAAACGGAAGGCGAAGATTTTACCACTGCCAGAGGTGTTTTTACGGCGGATACGGCCAGCGTGTTCACCGGCAATGAAGAAAGGGACCGGCACCTGCGCTCTCCTGATTTCTTTGACGACCACCAGTTCCCGCAGATCAGGTTTGTGCCGCAGCAGTATGAGGCGGTGGATAACGACGGGTCTTATAATGTGCTGGGCGATCTGACTATCCGGGATGTGACCAAACCGGTGCAGCTGTTCGTGGAATTCGGAGGGGTAACAAACGATCCCTGGGGCAATACCCGTGCGGGGTTTACCGTAAACGGCACCATTAACCGCAAGGATTTCGGGCTTCACTGGAGCGCGCTTACCGAAGCGGGTGGCCTGGTAGTAGCTGACGAGGTAAAGCTGAGCTGTGAGATAGAGCTGGTGAAACAGGCCTGATGTGCAGATGTGCGGATGTGCAGATATGCAAATGGAATGCAGCGAATACATTTATCATCTGATTGATTTTAATATTCGCACTCGTTCATCTGCACATCTGCACATTATTTTATTTACCTACAGCCCCTGGCCGGTCGCTGTTGTTCATCATTTTCCGCTGGGCTGCCTGTATGGCCTTAGCGGAATCCAGGTGCATCCGCAGGATGGGCAGGGTCCTGGAAGCAAATGCCTTCAGTTCAGGGTCTGACAGGTTGTTGGAGGCTTTCTCGAATGCATTCACGTCTTCCTCGTGATCCTTCACCATCATATCAATATAGGCTTCGTCGAACTCCCTGCCGGATTTCCTGCCCAGTTCCTCGATATGCTCTCTTTTATCCGCCCCCACGCTGTCTGGCAGGGCAATATTCTTGGACACGGCCAGGTTCTTCAGCTCGTCATTGGCGGTGGAGTGGTCGCGAACCATCATGTTACCGAAGTCCTTCACCCGCTGTGACTGCGCTTTTTCCTGCGCCATGCCGCCCAGCTGTACTTCCATCATGCCGCCATTGGCCGCTTCCACGGCAAACTCTGCGGCCGCATCATCAACAGCGGCCAGGGAATCGTTGAGGGCCTGCACGCTGTCTACATTATCGCTGCGGCCGCCGCTGCCACAGGATTGTAATGCCCATGCCAGGCATGCTGCCAGGCACAGCCTACATAATACCTTCGTGGAATTTCCCCCTAATGGTCCTGTCCGGATATTCTTTGTTCCTTTCAAGGGCCCGGTGATGCCCTGCATATTCATGACGCTGTGTGAAAAGGTGGTTATACTCGGTTTCATAACCGTCATTTGTTTTGGTTCAAGTAAATTGGTTTACGGTGATAGTGGAACAAAAAAGGTACCGGGAGGATAAATACCCTTTATTTGTATTTTAGCTATGGAATAAATTCCACTTTATGAAACACCCTTTATGGCTATTTTGCATCATAATGACCACTTTTACAGCGCAGGCACAACGGCCGGCTATCCTTCATATATGGCCGGGTACGGTACCCGGCGAAACAGCGCCCCGGCACGCTGCCATCCCTACCCCGGACACCAGCCGGGGGGTGATACGGCTTACGGATGTAACAGACCCTGTGCTGACGGTGTACCGGCCGGGGAACAGGGCAGTGGACAAGCACACCGGCATCGTGGTATGCCCGGGCGGCGGCTACCAGATACTGGCCATCAACCTGGAAGGCGAAGAAGTGGCGCAGTGGCTGAGCAGCCTTGGCTATACGGCCTTTGTATTGCAATACCGCGTTCCGGGGAAAGCGGCCGGCGCCCTGCAGGACCTGCAGCGGGCCATCCGCCTGGTACGCAGCCGGGCGCAGCAGTGGGGGCTGGATGCAGACAGAACGGGCGTTATGGGCTTTTCCGCCGGGGGCAGCCTCTGCGCCAGGGCCAGCACCCTGTATGATACCAGCACCTACACGCCGGTAGATGATGCTGACAAGCTTTCCTGCCGGCCCGCTTTTGCCGCGCTGATCTACCCGGCCTACCTGGACAAAGGGCCCAACCGCAGCCTGACGCCGGAGCTGAACGTGAACGGGCAAACGCCCCCCATGTTCCTTTTTGCCACGGCCGACGATACCTATGGCAACAGCGCCCTGGTAATGGCAGGCGCCCTGCGGGACGCCAAAGTGCCGGTAGAGCTGCACTTTTATGCCAGCGGCGGGCACGGCTACGGCCTGCGGCCCGGCAATCCCGCTGCAGCCGCCTGGCCGAAGCTGCTGGAGAAATGGCTGGAGCAAAGCGTTCCGCAAAGTGCCAGGTGAGCCATGCAAAAGGCCCTCATCTATCACAATGGCAATAAAACATAGCAGCATATGGAAATACTACCTATAGGAAGGACCTCATTCGGCAATGCTGCCCATGCCGGCAATACCCTGAGCCGGGAAGAAGCGCATACCCTGTTGCAGGAATGGGTGAAGAACGAACGGCTGCAGCTCCACATGCGCCAGGTAGGGCACCTGATGCGCCGGTGGGCGGCAGAAAAGGAAGGACTGGATGAAGCGGACCAGTGGCGCTGGGAAATGGCCGGCCTGCTGCACGACGCGGACTGGGACCTGTGGCCGGAGCAGCATTGCCGCAAGATCATCGGGGAGTTGGAAAAACGGCAGGTATGCCCTGCCGTGATCCGGGCCATTGCCTCGCACGGGCCGCGCTACTTTGGCGTGGAGCCGGAAACCAGCATGGACAAGATGCTGTATGCCTTTGACGAGCTGTCCGGCCTGATACATGCCTACTCGCTGATGCGACCGGGCGGCTATACCGGCATGGACATAAAAGGCGTGAAGAAAAGGCTGAAGGAGAAATCATTTGCAGCCAATGTATCCCGGGAGGACATCCTGGACGCCTGCCAGCGGGCGGCTATCCAGCAGGACGAGCTGATAGGGTTTATTATAAAGCACCAGGGGGAAGTGGGAGAATGAGCGGATGTGCAAATGTGCGGATGTGCAGATGAATGAGTGCGAGTATTAAATTAATCACGTGATTAATATATTCGCTGCATTCCATTTGCACATCTGCACATCCGCATATCTGCACATTAATTCTCTATTTCCTTTTCCAGCTGCCGCCAGTCATAATAATGAAAGGTACGGTCGGTGGACATGGCTACGAACAGGCCTTTCGGGAAGCGGGCGCCCAGCGGTATGCTGGTAACCTCCGATCCGTCGCTGTTCATGGCAGCTACCGGTATCCTTTTCAGCAGCGTGTGGCGGTGGGGGTTACCCGCATCTCCTTCCCGGCGGTACACATTAAAGCTGTTGGCCTCCTGGTCTGATACCAGGATGTAGCCGGTACTGTCGCCGGTCTTGTAAATGCTGATGCCTTCATTGTCCAGCATGAACTCTCCCTGGCCAAAAAGGTCCAGCTGCTCCTCTCCCCTGCCGGGCTCCGCGTTGTACTGCCGGATACCTACCTGTTCGTCAGAGTAATATACATAGCCCAGCTCATTGTCTACGGCAATGCTCTCTATTTCCTTTTTACCGCTGTACCGGCCAAATTTACGTACAAGTGTGGCCGTTACCTGGCCCTTGCCGTTGTCATGCAGCCGGTACTGCCACAGGTACTGGCTGTGGGGGCCGGTCTTGCGGCTCACAATGGCAAAGATGGCCGTATCGGCAGGCCGGGTGTACAGGCTTAGGCCCATGGGCGCACGCTCCTGCTCCCCTTCAAACACGGGGATACCGCCGCCGTCCACCAGCTCCATCCCGGGGAGGCGGTACACGCGCAGGCTGTTGGTTTCGCGCTCTGTCAGCACTGCAATGTCTGCGCGCTCGCCGGACAGGGGCAGGCCATAGGCCACATCCACGTTATTGGGCCGTTTCAGGCCGGTAATCCATTTTACTATTTTCCCGTCCAGGTTAAATACAAACAGTCCCCCATCCGTATCCTTGTCCGTACCAATGATGAGGCTTTGCGCCGGGTCTGCCCGGTTGATCCAGATGGCGGGATCATCGGAGTCGTGCTGCACGGCATCGGTCACTACTACGGGTTTCAGCGCGTTTTCCGCTACGGGTGTATGGCTGCTGCCGCAGGCGCACAGCGCCAGGAAGCACAGCACGCCGGTATGTTGCTTATATCTTGTGGTCATTCACGATTGTTTATCAGAGATCAAACTTTAGCCCGAAGTTATACCTGGGCCTGTAATATTCCATTTGGGCAGTCCGGGAGGAAATGCCCTGGTAATAGCGCAAGGGCTGGTTGGTAAGGTTGTTGGCCTCCCCGAACACCCTCCATTTGGGCAGTATCCTGAGGGAAGCATTGGCATCCAGGAATAACTGCCGGTCGTAGAAACGGTCCTCGAAATCATTGCCTCCCAGCTCATCCAGGTAGGCCGCCGTATAGTTGCCGGACAGGCGTACGGTGAAGCGGGGCGTTTCGTAGGACAGGGATGCATTGAACATATGCGGGGCGGTGCCGGGCAGGGTGGCGCCGGAGCGCTTTTCGCCGTCGCCGTTGTAAATGCCGTCTGCATGGGACCGGGTGTAGGTATAGTTCAGATACACGCCAAAGCCTTTGAGGAAGCCAGGCAGGAAGTCCAGCTGGCGCTGCAGGGCTACCTCAAAGCCATATACGCTTACGTTATCGCCGTTGCGGGACTGGATGTAGGTCCAGTTGGCGCCCTCCGGCACGGGATTGGCCAGGCCGGGATAATCCACCGCAAACTGCTGCGTAGTGTACTGCTGATCCCTGTATACATAGATAAAGTCCTGGATGCGCTTGTAGAATATGCCACCGGAAAGGATGCCTACTGACCTGAAGTACTGCTCCGCCATCAGGTCGAAGTTCCAGGAGTAGGCGGCTTTCAGCTCTGTATTGCCGGCGCTCAGCTCTTCATCCTCTGCTATGCTGCTCACATAGGGCGTCAGGTCGTAGTAGTTGGGACGGGCCAGGGCGGTAGTCACGGCTGCGCGCAGCACCAGGTCATTGTTCACCGTATATTTAAAGGTAAGGCCTGGCAGCACATTGAGGTAACTGTTCTCAATTTCCCGCTGACCGGCCAGCTCTTCTTCCTCCTCTATGATGTTGCCGGTATAATGGATGTGCGTGTTCTCCAGGCGCACGCCGGCGATCATGGACAGCTTGCTGGTCAGGTCCTGGTCCCAGCGTATATACCCAGCCGTGATGGTTTCCTTTGCGTGGAAATTTACGGCCAGGTATTCGGAAGGGTCGGCATTGGCTTCAAACAGGGCGGGGTTGGCAAGGTCCAGGCCGCCCAGGTACTCTTTGGAGGCAAACACGCCGGGCACGTATTGGGAGCCGGGCTGGAAATTATGGCCGTTCCAGTTTACCGTGGGTATGGCAGACAGGTTGCCGATGGGCGTGAGCGGAACGTACCCGAAGAAGTTGTTGTCCCGTTGCTTGTCCTTGATGCGCATGCGGGCGCCTATGCGGAAGCGGCCTTTCCGGCCGGGCACGGCGCTGAGCGGAAAGCGGAGGTTCAGCTTCAGCCCAGTCTCGTTCTCGCGGGTGTAGTCCGTGTTCTCCGTTACATTGTCAAATGCAAAGTTCTCCGGCATATTGGCCGGGGAAAATGCAAAGGGATGGCGGGGATCGGCCAGGCCAAGGGATACGGGCACGTCTTCGGCTATAAACTCAATATACCTTTCGTTCGGGCGGCGCTCGCTGGCGGTGGAGAAGGACACTGCCCAGTCCAGGTCCACCCTGGAGCTGAGCAGGTGTTCGCCCCGGATGGAATAGTTCTGCACGCGCTGGTCTTCCAGGCGGCGACCCTTACCGCGGTTGCTGCTGATGCCGCCTTTGTTCTGGCGGGCCAGGCTGCCGGTGTAGCCGGTAACCTGGTTGTTGTTGTCATATTCCGGTGCAATATCCCTGATGGCGTAGGCGAAACGGTTTTCGCGGTCGTAGCGCCAGGTGTACAGGCTGCTAAGGTAAATGGTGTTGCGGGCATTGATTCTGTAATCCAGCGCAGCGGACACGCTTCTGCGGATGCGCTGCACATCGTACCTGCGGATCTCCATTTCCTCCGTGTATACGTTTCCGAAATCGTCCTTTACCCAGGCCGCTTCCACGTTGTCGGAGCCATAGTCGTTATTATTATAGGAGGCGCTGAGCACGGCGCCCAGCCTGTTGCTGAAGAAGCGGTTGCCCAGCACCAGGGAGCCGGTGTACAGGGGCTTACTGCGGATAGGATTAAAACCGCCGGACAGCGTGGCGGATACGCGGGGCCCGTTGGGGGCTGCGCGGGTCACGAGGTTCACGGAGCCGCCAATAGCGTCTGCATCCATGTCCGGGGTGAGGGTTTTATTCACCTCTATGGTCTGTATCATGTCTGCCGGGATGAGGTCCATCTGCACGCGGCGGTTGTCGCCTTCAGCAGAGGGGATGCGGTCTCCGTTCATGGTCACGGCGTTCAGCTCGGGTGCCAATCCGCGGATGATGATGTTGCGGGCCTCTCCCTGGTCGTTCTGCATGGTAATGCCGGGGATGCGCTTCATGGCATCGCCAATGTTGGCATCGAGAAAGCGGCCAACCTGGTCGGCAGACACGATATTGGTAATGTTCGGGTTATTCTTCTGCTGGTTGAGGGCGCGGGCCTGTCCGCGGAGGCGGTCGCCCATGATCACCACTTCCCTGCCTGCTATCTGCCTGTCTGCCAGCTGGAAGCTGATCTCTGCAGCCCTGCCGGCGGTTACGGTCACTTCCCTGGTGGCCGGCTCGTAGCCCAGGTAAGTAATGGTAACGGTATAATTGCCGGCAGGCACGCCCAGGAATTCAAACCTGCCGAACTGGTTGGACACGGTGTAATGATCGCCGGGGCTGAGCCTGAGGGTAGCGCCCGGCAGGGAAAGGCCCTGGCTCCTGTCTACCACGGAGCCTGTTACCAGGCCGGCCTCCTGCGCCAAGGCGGAAAGGCCGAAGCAGGTACAGAGCCATACAAGTAATAATCGGTTCATCTGATCAAGATTTTTTTGACAGGGCAAATGTGCGATCACCGGTATGCAAGCCCAACTTTTGGGGGTAAACAAAAAGGAAACAGCGTTACAAGGAGCGTATACAGGGAAGCAACAATGTGAACAGAATGGATGTAATTACCTGGTTATCAACAGGCATTCCCGTAACAAAAAACGCCATTAAGGAATTGTTACCGAAGCAGTGCGCACCGGGCACAGACCGTTTACAGGGACTGGATGAAAGCGGTGAGGCTTTCGCCCTGCTCAATGTTCAGCTTCTTCCGGAGGCGGTAGCGCATGACCCGGAGGCTGTCCGGGGAAACGCAGAGCAAGGTGGCGATATCGCCGGAGGGCAGGTTCATTTTCAGCAGGGCCACCAGGCGCAGATCGTTGGGCGTGAGCTTGTCGCAATACCTTTTCAGGTTATTGAAGAAGGCCTGGTGCACCTGCTCGAACATTTTGCGGAACTCTTCCCAGTAGTGATCGTGGTTAAAACTGTGGTTGATCTGCTGCAGCAGCTGTTTGAGCTGTTTCTTCTGGTCGCGGCGGTCGTCTTTCAGCATTTCGTCCAGTCGGTTGCGCAGGTCTTCCAGCAGCTGGTTCTTTTGAATAATGTGGAGGGTGTGGGTGGAAAGCTCTATTTTCCGGTTCTCCAGCTCGGCCTGCATGCGCTCCTGCGCTGTTTCGTAGCGGCGTTTGTCCTGCTCGGCCAGGATGCGGGCGTTCCTGATCTTCAGGCGCTGGCGGCTGATGATGAGCGAGCCCAGCACCATGAGCAGCACAATGACCACGATAACCGCCATAGTAATGATGCGGTTCATTTTGCGGGCGCTGGTAAGGCGTTCTATCTCACGGTTCTTTTTTTCAATGTCGTACATGGTCTGGAGCAGGGCCACCTGTTTGCCGCTTTCTTCGGAGTAGATGTCCAGCAGGTGGCTGCGGCTCTGCTCCAGGTAATAGAAGGCGCTGTCGTTGTTGCCCAGGAGGTGGTAGGATTTGGCCACGTCGCGGCAGGCGCCGCTGAGCTGGTACTTTTCATTGACCTGCAGGGCCAGTGCCAGGGCCTCCTTTGTTCTTTGCAGCCCTTCGCGGTAGCGGCCGGTTTTGCGGAGCACATCACCCAGGTTGTTGAGCACTTCTATGCGGGCGGTATCATCGCCGGTCTGCCCGTTGAGCAGGAGGGCCTGCCGGAAGTAGTAGCCGGCGGAGTCGTAGCGGGCCAGGTCCTCGTGGATGCTTCCCAGGTTCTCGTATATCCTGGCCATGCCGCGCCTGTTGTTCAGCGAGCGGTACTGGGCCAGGGCCTGGCGCTGGAAGTAAAAGGCGCTGTCGTACTGCTGCTGCTTTTCGTAAAGGTGGCCTATCTTCCCGTAGGTAAGGGCCATGCCGGCCCTGTTCCGCAGGCTGGTATAGATGGCGAGCGCTTCCTCGTAATGGCGGCGGGCCTGGCTGCGCTGGCGGTTATAGTAGCAGAGGGTGCCCATGTCATCAAGATTGCCGGCCAGCAGCTCCTTTTTGTCTTCCCGGCGGTAGATCTCCCCTGCCTGCAGGTGGAAATCCAGCGACTGGGGGTAATGCCCCAGGTGGTAGCAAAGGCGGCCCATTTGCTGCAGGCACTGGGCGGCGGCCACGAGGTCTTTATTCTTGATGGCCCGGGTATAATTTTCCTTCAGCGTAAGGAAAGCGGCGGGCGTATTGGCCTGGCTACTGCTGTCCGGCTGTTCAAAGCGGCGCAGTTTCAGTGTAAGCTCCTGTTGCGCACGGAGCGGCGGAGCGGCCAGGGCGCAGCACAGGGCAGCGATAAAGAGGCGCGGTAACATCATGACGGGAAAATAAGCCGCAAAGGAAGGAGGTGGGTATTATTTTATTGTTAAGGAAGAGAGAGGGGTTGATGTGCACATCCGCACATTACTCCCAGCTTCCTTCTGCCCCTCCACCGCCGCCGGCGCCGCCGCCAAATTTCAAGCGGGGATCGGGGGAAGGCTCAGACGGGAAGGTGTCTGCAATGACGAGGGACTCTGCCTGTGCAGCTTCGGGGCGACTGGCGGAGATCTCTTCCCTGCAGGTAAAGCCCCGGCGGGGCTCTTTCAGGTAATGGATCAGGGCCCAGGCGATAGCAATCAGGGCCAGGCCGCCGATGATCATTTCGGCTTCCAGGGAGGCGATATCATAGTAATGCTCTATGGTAAGAACGGCAGCGGCCAGCAGCACCAGGCCGGTGCGGAGCAGAATCACATGCTTATTACGGATACCCAGGGCAATGTACAGCAGCGGCAAGAGGATGGTGCTGGCGCGGAAAAACCCGCCGGCCGGCATGTCCTGCCCCGGGAGCAGGCGGAGCCCCAACAGGGCATTGCCCGTTTCCCGCACTACGAAATAATTGCCGGCGGCATACAGGACCAGCAGGGCGGTAATTTCCATCATGGTACTACAATGGGCATAGTGCCGCCAGCGCCCCGCCCTGCCCCATTTCGCAGCCAGCAGGTAAATGGCCAGGGACCCGATCATGACCAGGAAAGGCGCTGTGGACCGGGCAAATGCACCCAGCGGATAGTACCCGAAAAACAGGCATCCCAACAGGGCCGCTACTGCCAGTGCAGCCATGAGCCGGTCCGTATAACGGAGCATTGCCGCAAGGGCTACCAGGCAGGCCAGTGCGCAGCAGGCCCACAGCGGCAGGGCGGTGTCTACCCAGAACGGGAACAGCATCAGGGCAGCACCGCTCCACAGCAGCGCATCATCTACCCCGGAGCGGTAATGTTTTTTATCGCGGATGAACAGCTCCAGCGCACCCAGGGCAGTCAAGCCGGAAAAAAGCAGCATGCCCCGCCAGGCATCTTCCAGGGCATCCCTCAGCACCAGCATTAACAGGCCCAGGGAAAACAGTACAATGATAAGCGTTAGCAGGAACAACCCGATACGGATATACGCGTTGGGGGTATAAAAGCCCACCGGGTATGCCGCTGCGATGCGCTGCTGCTCCCCTGCGGTAATGCAGTGCAGGCGGTGCGCCTCCGCTGCTTCCTGCTGCAGGGCGGCATTATCCAGCCATGCAGGGTTATAGGCGATCATGGCTTTTCATTTTTTTGTTGAAACGGATCAGCCCCATGATCATAGCGATGGCGGAAGCAATGAAATACAGGAGGCCGAGGTATGTGGGCCCGAGGTCGTTCGTATATATTTTCTCCAGCAGGCGCACTACCACATAACCCAGGCCAATGTAAGCGTACAGGGCCATGATCACAACAAAATAAAAAGACCTCCGCCGGAAGGTCAGCCGGTAGCAATAGTACGCAATGGCCAGCAGGACCAGGAACCAGGCAAGGTAACGGTGCTCAAAATGGAACATGCCTGCCAGGCAGGCGATGAACAATACGTGCAGGCCAATATTCACATAAGTGAAGCTGAAATGCGCTTTCCATTTTTTCCGGGCGGATATTTCCCCGGCCGTTACCAGCATTCCTCCCAGCAGCATGCCGGTGTAAATGAGGGTAGCGCTGCTGAAATCATTCCGCCACAGCACCTGCGTGGGCATTATCACGATACCCATCCAGGCGGCGAGGTTGGTGATGGCGAGGGAGAGCACCCCCAGGTGGTCAAAATAATAAGCACAAAAGAACAGGATGGCCATTGGCACAAAACCGGCCAGCTTCAGATGATCCCCAAACACGGCGTACTGGTACTGGAGGTAGGCGATAAAAGTAACCATGGTGAGGCAGGCCAGCAGCAACAGGTAATCAAACAGGGCATCCGGCGTGGCCACCTTTTGCCAGGAAAAGGGGCTTTTCTTTCGCCGGCAATACCAGAAGCAGGCGGCGCTGATAAGGGCAATGATGGCCAGTACTGCCTGGTGGCCAATGGTATCGATATTTTCGTATACCAGCACACCCAATCCCCCGCTTAGCAGCAGCACGCCCAGGTACAGGAGCACCTTCAGCTCCCAGTGCAGGGAGAGCAGCCGCCGGCTTTCCGCGGCCTTCACCTTTTCAAGGGAGGTATCGGAGATCAGCCCTGCAGCGTGCAACTTATGAAACGTGTGCAGATTCATAAAATACAAGATAGGGAAAATTCAGTGAGCGGGTACGCTATTAAGGGGAAGGCATGCGCTTTTACCCGGTGCCTTATACGCTTTTACCATACTATAACCCTCCACCTGTTACGGAACAGGCATGATATTCTCCCCTGCTATCCCCCAGAGATGTAGGCCCTACATCGCTTCTCCCCTGCGCTATATCCCGTAAATTTACCGGATCATTCACTTTTTAAACCCCACCGGAATGGCTAAACAACGCGGCCCGCACTATATAACGGGCACCTATAACGGAATTTGTTTCTACAGGATGGACGGGCGGTATTATGCCGGCGGAAAAGCTCCCTATCAGGAAAACGGGTAAAGCGGGACCCCTCCTTTACCCTGACGATGGTATATGCCCATATTATGGCACAGGCTTCGCAGCTGGCCGCCGCAAACATGCGCTGTACCGGGCACCGACAGGACAGGCCATGCAGCTGCTGAAAGCAGGGCAAGACGCGGCTGCCGTGGTGGCGGCCCTGCAGGCTGCCTGTACACCGCCCGCCCCTCCTGCGAAAACGGCCTCCCTCCTGCTATGCCTGCAGAAAGGCCCTGCCCTGCGGCGGACACGCGGAAGAGGGTTTTGTGTTACGCCTGGCGACCGGCTGCGGCCAGCGGATATTGCTGTGGCAGGGGAACAGCTGTGGCGCACTTCCCGCCGAAGACCAACGCTACAACAGCAGGAATGATACAAGGGACAAAATTTATTTGGAAGGGCAAGCGTGTTCGCATATTTTAGCGGACATATAACATCCCTGATCCTATGAATGATACCGGTACTATAACCATTGCCCTCAATAAAAGGAAGCTGTACAAGCTGCTGATCCTTTCCATTATTTTTGTGCTGCTGGGCTGCTGGATGCTACAAAGCGCCGATAACCCGGGACAGCCGTTTTTCGGACTTCCCATTCTCAAGGACCTGGTAGCGGGCGGGTGTATCCTGCTGGGCATACCGGGCATGGCGGCCGGCCTGTTTGGCCTGCGGAGCAGCCAGCGGGGCGTGCTGATCGACGACATGGGTATTACCGACCACTCCAGCCTGGCCGGCGCCGGGCATATCCCCTGGGCGGATGTGCAGCTGCTGATCACCGCCTCTGTAGTACACCAACCCCTGCTGCTGCTGATGGTAAAAAGCCCGGAGCAGTACATCCGCCGGCAACGCAATCTGATCAGACGGAAGATCCTGCAAATGAATTACCGGCAGCATGGCACGCCGGTGTGCATTGCTGCAAGCCGGCTGGCATGCAGCATGGCGGAGCTGGAGGGGATGGTGGAGAGCCGGCTGGCGGGGTATAAGAGGAAGGGGTGAAACAATTAATGAATTATATCTTCATCTAACTTGCCGGCAATCACAGCTTTTTCCAAATGGCCGGTTGTAAAAATTTTCTTTTGTTCCTTTTTGCGACCTGTCTGAAGCCCAAGAATAGCCGGCAAAATCATATCCCCTTCCAGTTCAAAATAATCCCGGCCATAAAGCGTGATACCTCCACGTTAAATTCGTTTCCGAAGGCCATTATAAACTCTATCGCATCAACTGCCGGTTACTGCTAAAACAAGAATAGGTATCTGTTTTGGGGTACAGCTGTATCATAAGCAACTGGCAGTTCTGGCTTAATATTGCCTTCTCCGCGCTTTTGGCACTGTTCACTATACTCAAAAAGTAAAGCCGCATTAACCTGCGGCTTTTCTGTATTGTTCTATCTTTTGTAATGCTGACTTTATTTCTGCTTCTAAACGATCATCCCCATAATAACTCGGAGATTCTGCCCTAAGCTCTTTATCCGGTTCATAAAAGTCTAAGTCGTAAGCCAGCTCTGAAAGTATTTCATCTATTACATTATCTTCCTCTTCTTCTTTATCCCAGATACTCTGCTGAAACTGTTTAACTAACTGCTTCCGGTTTGCTTTATCTGATAATATTGCCTTTAATATTTCCATCATTGAACAGGTACAAATCGTGATTTAACTAAATTACTTCCTCTAACAACTGTAGTTACCCTCCCCGTTATAGCATTGGTACCAATTAACAAATCTTTTCCTGATGCAAAGCCACCCCTTAAAACGGTATTGATTGTCCCATTTTTGGGATCATAATAACTGCTGTTTGATCTCATTGATCTCCATTGTGGAAAAATATTTTACTACTACCTATTGGTCGCAAATCTAACGCATCCATCTTTACAAACAAAGTTTTATACGTTTTGATTAATACCTATAGGTAGATTGCTTTTGTGCAAGCCTGTAAAAACAGGTCTATTTTAATACGTTTCAGTATGACCATTGGCGAACATATTATGCTGCTGCGCAAGCAAAAAGGCTTGTCCCAGGCTGATCTCGGTAAACAGATTGGTACTTCCGGGGATATTATCAGCCGGTATGAACGCAACATCATGATCCCATCCATTGAGGTGATCATTAAAATTGCAGACGCCCTGGCGGTGTCTATTGATTACCTGGTGGGTAAAACTAACCTGGTGTTGGATAAAGCCACTTTAAAACGGCTGGAAGATATTAACGCATTACCCGGTGAGGCCAAAGATTACATCCTCAACCATATTGATATTATGATCAGGGACTTTAAAAGTAAAAAAACGTATGGCCTTAAATGATAAGAGCCCTGCCAGTTGGCAGGGCTCTTATCATTTATCCTCTTAGTTTGTTTATCCCTAATTTAATTCCAAACATTATTACTGATAAAACAATAGTGCCTATTAAAATTATCAGCCACCAATAGGGAATAACCCACCCTATATAATAACTAAAGGACTTCAGTATATCTCTGAACCAATTGCCAGTTAACAGCTTATTGTTAACCAGATCAATCCAGCCTAAAGCATAGGTAAATAATACCATTAATAAAAAAGCCCCAAAAAGGCATTTCATAAAATTTCGTTTCATTTTTTCTCTTTGTCTCGTTTATGTGGGTCTGCTTGCTCGAACATCTTATTCCAGTCTTGTAAATTAAAGTTCTTTCCATTGACAGTAACTCCGGTAAAATTACCTTTATCATCAGTGGTTATGCTAAATGAAAACTCTGTAATAGGCCGATCTTTATTCTCATTCCAAAGACTCGTAAAAGGAGAGCCCTCATAAAAACCAACTCCAATGAAAGCAGATTGCCCACTTGGATCAGTAATAAAAGCCTCCGTGGCAGGAAAATTATCGCCTGTAAGCTTACCACTAATTGAAAGAGTATGCTCCTTCTTGTTTTCTGTAATTGAAAAAGAAGAAAACACATCAATATTAGGTGCTCCCGGTGTCAATGGGTTTGAACCTGAATGATGTGTACCAAACTGAAAATTCTTGTCGTCTCCGCTCTGCGTAATTTTAAACGACTCTTTGTCTATTTCCATTTTAGGGTGAGCCGTTTTCACTACACCTGGAGCTAGTGAATGCCAGGAAGGAGAACTCCATGCCGAAGCAGTAAGACTTGTTTTATCTGTATCAAAGTTAATCCGTTGGTGAACCCTTGCACTCGCATTTTTATTTGTAGTAAATCCTCGTTTAGCTCCATCACCATGAAACCCGCCACCAAAAGTCTTAAACGGCGCAAATGATCTGATAGTGATTGGATAAGGTATTAGGCCATCCAAATCAATGAACCTAACAGGATTATCAAACGCATAACTATATGGAGACCATCCCGGCATTTTTTCTACAAGCGGATCTATAACCCACCAGCGTCCTAATTGCGGGTCCTGCATCCGAGCTCCATAATCGTATAGCTCCAATCCACTTCCATCGCCAAACTCTCTACTCTGCAGCTCCTTCCCGTTGTACTTGAACCTGTTCTCCGGGTAGTTCATGCCTTTCAGCGCATTCGAACTAATCCCCGCCATCGTCAACCCATACGGGTAGTAATTACCGTCTCCTTACAGCCTCCTTCAAAGAACTCTGATAACCCTAAAAATAGCAGTTTACTTTTTCAATTGAACAAAAAAATCGATTTGGTGAAGATAAGGGGGGAACGTACGTGGGCATAGATGAGGTGGGGCACTGTCGTTTAATAATGATACTGCGCTGGTCCGATGATCTACTGCCGGGTGATGTACTAAAGCTGGGCACCTCGTCTATGCCCACGGACGCGCCAAGATAGCACTAACGCTGATCAGGGTTACTGTCGCGCCGCAGTTCGCGGCAGGCCTTGTTCTATCGCCCGTCGATCAGAGGGGATTGCCCGGCTGCTATAATCTGCCGCTTAACCGGAGTTCCCGCCGCCACCGACCGCCATTCCGCCCTGGCCGCTATGGTGGGAGTGCGTAGCGAAGCGAAGCACGAAGCCATAGCAGGCCGCCGCTAGACCTTATAATAGCCGGGAGCGAAGCGGACGGCCATAGACAAAAGGATAAGGCCAGGGCGGTTGGCAGGTGGCGGACGCATAACAGGCAGCAAAGGGATGGCGGTCACACGCGGAACCCGGCCTAGCGGGGTACAGCCAGACCGGGAGCTGCCACGACCGGAGCACGAAGCGTCAGCAAAACCGTGACAGGCACGCCCGCGACAGCGGGCTGCCTGGCGCGGTTTTTTGGGCAGAGCCGTGCGCAGAGAGACCGCTGTACCTGCTCATGCTGGTGGGATGCTAATGCCCGGAACAGGATTCCCGCCGGGATTGAGTGTTAATGCTTTATAGCGGTTGTGTGTCAGATATGTGTCAAGAACGGATTATCCTTAGAACCTACTGCCTGTAGGTGTTCGATTGTGCTCCCTTTACCTACAGTGAAGGGGATTCGAACCCCCGGTTCGATTACGTCCGGTGCCATACCTGGCTGGATTCGAACCAGTAGCCCGCCCGTGCAGAGGAAGAGATTCGACACGGCTGTAACTGTGTTTTCGTATATTTATTAGTAATGGATGCCATCAGAGATATTATTATAAATCTCCTTTCCGATGCTATTTGGATACTCGGTGGCTTTGCATTTAACTTACTTCCCTTAAAAAAACGCTTTCGATTTACTTTTTGGCAATAATTTACTTTTTGGCAACTGCTAATACTTGTCATCTACCCCATAGGATGATGCTTGCGTAAAGAACATTGCAGGGCTTCCAGGTCGCTGACCTGGTACCGCTGGGTACTGCTTACATACTTATGGCCGGCCATATACTGTACCTGTCGTAGATTATACTGCTTCAACCAGCCAGCTATAACACTGCTGCGTAACTGTAGCGCACTGCGTACTTTAGGATTAAGCCGGCGTAACTGCCTCATGATGCTGTTAATCTGGTTAACGATATTGCGGGTACTGGTAAAGCCCTTCTTTTGCCCGGCCAGTAAAGTACCTGCCTTGAACCGGTGAGCAGCCAGATAACGCTGCAGGTCCACTACCTGCACCGCTTCCAGCTTTAGCCATCTCTCATTACTGCGGCTGGTTCCATGGATAAAGACCTTTCCTTCCCTTAACCGGATGTCCGCAGCTTCCAGCCGTGCTATTTCATCGGTAGTCACTCCCTGATAGACCAGCAGCCCTAGCATGATCTTTTTACCCAGGTCTACATGTAGCTGGATACTGTACTGATCATAGAGCTGCTGTAACTGCTGGATGCTTAATAAGTCTGCTGGCAGCTTTCTGCTAAGGCCTCTGATAAAAACACCGGCTGCAGGGTTATCGGTTCTTTTACCTGCCGCCACCAGGTAATTAAAGTAATGCCGCAGGATGCAAAGATGGCTCCTTACCACTTTTTTACTTTTACCCTCCGCCTGCAGCCAGCCTATAAAATCCATCAGCTCTGTATAAGTTATATCTGCAGGGCTTAACTGCTCAGTGGCCAACCACTGCGTAAAGCATTCTAACTGCTTATTGTAAGTACCGACAGTGGCAGCAGCGAACCGCTGCTGCTCTAAATAAGTGATGAACGTCATAAAACATCATTTACCAGGTGGGTGTAAATTTGAGTACTATCTAACTGGCCATGACCTAAAAATTCCTGTATCTGTTCCAGCTCCATTCCGTTTTGTAACAGATGGGTAGCTATACTGTGCCGTAAGGTATGGGGACCGATATTTTTCATTATACCAGCCTTTTTTGCCAGTTGCTTTATGCGGATATATAAACTCTGCTTCGTTAACCCTATGCCCTTATTTGCGCCTATAAACAGCATTTCCGTAGCACTTTGTAACAACTGCGGACGACCATGGTCTATGTAAAATTGCAACAGCTCATACCCCCGCCCGCTGACAGGCACATACCGCTCTTTATACCCTTTACCCTTACGTACATATAGTAAGCCCCGTTCTCTAAGCACGTCGCTTACTTCCAGGCTCGCTCCTTCATTTAACCGCAACCCGCAACCGTAGAACACCGCCAGCATGGCATGGTCCCGGATACCTAACGCGCTATCATCCGTTACCCGGTACAGCCCCTGCACTTCCCCCACCCTTAACCAGGCAGGTTTACTGCGGTTATCTTCCAGTCGCTCCAGACTGAAGCCTATCCCTGTTTTGCCGGTATCCCGCACATAACGATTAAAGAGCTGTAAGGCCTGGATATACTTGTTAATATGGGCGCTGCTATAACCTCGCCCGGTACGGATGCCGATCCGTAGCTGCAGCATATCTATAAAAGCGGTAGCATCGCCGGCTGCCAGTTGCTGCAGGCTACTCTTGCCCTGCTGCTCCTGGTAGTGTAAAAACTCTTGCACATGCCGCGGCAGGTTATAGACACTGCTGTCTGCATACCCCAACAACTGCAGCCAGGCTTTAAAGCCTGCACATAGTAAGGTATGCTCATTACTGTGTAACAAGTAAACCGGTTCCATAAACAATGTGATTTTTAATATTGGAGGAGGGGTAAAATTTTACTACTATAGTCTTTTTCACTGTCGCAGTTGGCGTAGTAGCCTGAACCCTTATCTGTGGCAGTTCTTACTGCGCCAGTAACTTACTGGCGCAGTAGCCGATATCTGAGCGAGTATACCCTGTAATTGTTCGTCTATCAGACCAGTAAGCTGACTGTATTCATCCCTGTCAGCTATGGTATATTCAAAACCTTTGCGGTGCTTATAACCACTTACCTGGCGGATGTAGCCATACTGGAACAATTCACGGATATAACGCTGCAAGGTGCGCGGAGGTAGCCTGAACGCCTTCCTTATCTGCTGGGGTGTAAAACTGTCCAGCCTTTCAGCAGACAGATGTGCCTTCAGTTGTTCTAAAAAGTTACGGGTGGCCTTTGCCAGCTCATCTCCTTTACTGAACAGCACCTCTTTTAACAACCCAAACGCCGCCGATATATCTTCCACCGTGCTTTCTATATAAGGCTGGCCGCTGCCATCCCTTTTTAGCTCCCGCTGGTACTGATGATAGAACGTAACCGTCTCTATAAACGATAATAATAACGTCATGGTTCTGCGGGGCTTAAAAATCAGATGCGGCAACTGGATATGAGCCGCATAAGGATTGACCACCCGCACCGGTTGTAGTACCTGTTGGATACTCCTAAAAAGCGCTTTTACGGCCTGCTCCTGACCCTGATCCACGAGCCCGGCGCTTAACCGCGTCTGGTACTCCATAATACGCCGGTCCTGTTCGCTCGTCCCATCCACATACAGCAGCAGACAGCGATTGGCGTTATCCTCATACAGCTTCTCACGGGTAGTACGCCCACTCACGCTTACCGGACCTTCTACCGTAACAGTAACGGTTTTCAGGTTCCCTTTACTATCCTTCAGGGTAACCGTTTTGGATATGCGACGCTTGCTCTGCAGCTCACGCAGCGGGTACAGGGAAGATTCCGCGCCGTCCAGATCCTCTATCAAGAGCAGCTTATGCTTTAACTCTTCCTGCTTAAAATAATAAAAGGCATTCTCCGTAACCTGCGTGATCTCGATCTTATCCTCCGATGGTATCAGCTCGCTTACCCGTTCCTGCAGGTAGGTCTTACCGCTGCCACTGGCGCCCAGGAACATGATATGCAAAGGCGCCTCCCGCTTTCGGCTGCTGTACACCAGGTAAGCGATCAGCCGGTTAACCGTTTCCCCTACAATGCCAGACCGCCCTATATCATCACTGGTACGACGCAGCAGCCCCGCTTGTTTCAGATAATTAATTGCAGCGTCTCTCTGTGCGGCTGTCAGTGTTGGCTTTACTGCCGGACGGGCTTGCATACCCTCCAGCCGGGATGCCCGGTAGGCTTCCAGCGCACCCGTAAGCTGCGATATAATGCCTGTCACTACCTGGAGTCTCATATCGAAGGCTTCCGATAGCTTACCGGTAAGCTGCTCCGTATGGCTGTTATTGTACAGGTCAAGATTATGACGTACCGGCAATAACTGTCTGCTGCTATGCTCTACCTTCAGCGTTACCCGCAATCGGTCCAGCCCAGTGAGCTTAATACCGCCCAGGATCGTGAGCTGCAGCAACCCGCCGTCATAAGTTAACAGCTCCGGCGTAGCAGTATTTAACCGGGTATCTACTGCTGCAGCCATAACAGCATTTTCAACTGGTGGTGCTTCTTTTTCAATTGAAAAATAAAAGTTAACCGCTTGCCGCTGGACTATCAGGTCTGTTAATACACGGCTGTCATCGTGCGTTTGCAACAGGCTGTTAACGTCCTCTCCATCAGGAAGACTTACTGCAGTAACCTTTACCTGTGGCAGCAGCCCGGCCAGCGTGCCGGCGTGTTTCATTGTCGCTGCCCGGCCGGCACTATCCCCATCTAGCATAAAGATGATCTCTACCAGTCCGCTACAACTAATAATAGCCTGCTGATGTTCATCCGTTAAGCCATTAGTGCCATACAAGGCTAATACCCCATACTCGCTGGTAATCTCCGGCTGCTGCAATAAGCTCGCCGCATCGATCACACTTTCCGTAAGTATTAACCTCGTAGTAGCACCATCAGGATAACAGGGATAAAGACCGGTCCTGCCGGTTAGGTAAAAATGCCGCTGATCTTCATTATTGCTGATACTGCGGCCGTATAATGATACAATCTTATGCTCACGGTTCTTTAACGGGAAGATTACGCAGTCTTTCGCCCATACGTTATAACCGCCAGTAGCGCGGGGTTTCAGTAACCCGTATTTTACCATGCTGCTTACCAGGTGATGGTTCTTGCTCTCCACATGAAGCCCACCACTGTTATAACCTGTCTCATGATCCTGGTAGTTAATGCTCCGGCTCTCCAGGTAGCTGACCGCTTTCTTTGCAAGTGGTAATGACCGTTTAAAGTAGCTGAACACTTTTGCCATTAAGGCCTCTTGTTCCAGTATATCAGCATCACTGCCCGCTGATAGCGGTGTTGCCGGTTTTATCGTTGGTGGTGCACTAACTGTACCCAACATGGATTTGGCTTTCATAATAGCTTCATGTTTGCTGCTTTTTTCCATGAGCTGTATGAACTGTAGTTGATCCCCGCTACCGGCACTGCAGGCCGTAGAAAAACAGCAGAACGTACCCGTCTTAGGGTATAGCTGCAGGCTGGGCGTTTTATCCGCATGGAACGGGCAAAGCAGCCGGTTATACCGGTCGGGCTTTAACCCGTAGTGCGCCATCACTTCCAGGATGGATAACTGCTGCTTAATGTCCCGTATCTCCATGAGTAGCCTTCTTTTTGATCTTCAGTACCCGCTGTCCTACTGTGATCTCTATCTGATCGCCTACCTTAAAACCGGCCTGTTCCAACCATAGACTGTAATTTCCGCTGAACTTGCCCCCTGTATTCCGGTTCATCTTGACCCCACCCCGGGGGGTAATTCTTCCTTACTGCAAAGAGCTGCTGGTTGGTACTTCTAAGTTACAGAGTGTTTTCTTT